>Ga0209515_10000820_pt1 | contig 54087 bp, 46 predicted proteins | sample Subgroupgradi54m_FD_187454 | JGI IMG/M metagenome (GOLD analysis project Ga0209515, IMG submission 187454) | Subsurface groundwater microbial communities from S. Glens Falls, New York, USA - GMW60B uncontaminated upgradient, 5.4 m (SPAdes)... ... | reverse complement strand
GGAATATAAATTTTTCCAGAGGCGCTAAAACTTTGAATGAGTAATCTCGCGAGTGCTTCAGGCGTGTTAACTTCTACCTCACCGTTTAATTCATCAGGGTCATAAAAGCTCAAAATATTTTTTTTTTACTGGAAGATAAACCGCAAACATGATTTCCATTAGAAATAAAAATCATTTTATCTTTTATAGCAGGGATAATCTTTCTTAAAAAAACGACGAGTTCTTCCGGTGAAAATAAACAAGAGATTTGAAATTCAGGTGCGCTTACATAGGGCGTTTCAGAGATAACTAAATTTAGTTTTTCTTGTATTTTTGTTTGCATTAATCCTTGAATTAAATTTTCAGGCGATTGAAACCAAAATAATGCATTTGTGAGCTCCATAAAAATAGCATCTTTATCTTCTGACAACTCGTCCCATGATGACACTTCTGAAAGCAAGTAATAAAAATGCGATTCTTTTCCTCTCGAATGATAATATAACCATGCCGTGGTAAAACCCGCACACAAACCATCTTCCATTTCATTATTAAAGTTTGTTTTATATTTTTTAAATTCGAGCCATTTTGCTATCTTTTCAATAATAAATGTTTGATCTCGCCTACCCTGTTGATCACTTTTCAACGCAGCGCTTTCTGCGTTTGTTTTAGAAAATATTTTTAAAACCGGTTTTCGAAACATGATGATAAGAGCGATAGGACCTTGAATAACTCAAGTATAGGTAGCATGCGCTCTCTTATTCTTAACGTTGATTTAAGACTGGTTATAACCAAAAATGATAAAAATTTTGAATAGACTCCACGTGAAAATAATTTTTTTCATAGAGTCGACAAGCGGGATGGTTATCTTTTTGTGTAACCACTTGCACGTGAAAAATTCCTTTTTTGAAAAAATAAGCCTGTGCCATCCTAACCAATTGACTACCATAGCCTTTACGTAAGTGCGAAGGAGAAACTGCCAATAAACCAATATCTCCACGTTGATTTTTCTGTCCTACAGTGACCATCCCTACGATAATATTTTTTTCTTGAATAAGGATGACGCCCTCTGCCACGCTGTGGTTGCATGAGTTATTGATCCAGCACTTATAAAGGTGTTTGAATTTGTCTAAACCGATGCGTTGATCCTTTAAAAACCGAGAAAATTTACCACTTTCATAGGCCAATGCCAGCAGTTCAGCATTCGCTGTATTTTCAGTGTAAAATTCAAAGACCTGCGCATTTAACACACCGCCTTGCTTTTCAAGGTCTGCAAAATACGTTGTTTTTTCATCTGCTAAAAATCCGTGATGTAAACGCGCTGCGGCTTGGGTGGCAATATCCTTCGGATCGGTGCACCAATAAACAAGTTTTACTTTTTCTTCACGCAATTGTTGCAGTGTTTTTGAGAGGGTGTCTTGGGTTAATTTTTCAGGGAGAATCTTTGCAACTTTCACACCGAAAATCGCCGTATCGAACGCGAGCATTTCAAATAACACCATGTTTGATAACCCCTCTTTTTGGGTTTTTAAATGGAAAACACTTACAAACAAATCTCCTTTATCCTACTTGTTTTACAGAAAAACAGAAGACAAAAGTGCGTATTTTCACCTTTTATTAACCTTTGAACACCTTCAATAAAGCGGTTTTGTTTAGAAAGAGAATCCTTTATAATCGGCCTATTTTTCAAGGCTTAGGAGCGCATATTTTGAAAATTCTTATTGTGGGTGCAAATGGCTTTATTGGCAGCAATTTAATTGGACACATCTTAAAAAACAACCCCACCTGGGAAATACATGCCCTTGATCTTGCGCAAGATAACCTTGAAGAATATCAATCTTATTCACAACTTCATTTCACGCAAGGCGATATGACCAAAATGACAAACTGGCTTGAAGAAAAAATTCAAGCATGTGATGTCGTCTTGCCTTTGGCTGCTATTGCTACACCAGCCACTTATGTTCAAGATCCTTTAAAGATTTTCTCTTTAGATTTTGAGGCGAATCTTGCTATCGTAAAACAATGTGTCACTTATAAAAAACGCGTTATCTTCCCTTCTACCTCTGAAGTCTACGGCATGTGCACAGACAACGAATTTGATGAAGAAAAAAGTCATTTTGTGTTGGGGCCCATTCACAAAGAACGTTGGATCTACTCTTGCGCCAAACAAATGATGGACAGATTGATCTTCGCCTATGGCAAACGCCACGACTTACCTTACACTTTATTCCGCCCTTTCAATTGGATTGGTCCAAAGCAAGATAATATTTTAAATAATAAAACAGGCGGGTCACGTGTTGTCATACAATTTCTGGGTAATATTTTTCGCGGTGAAAACATTCAATTAGTGGATGGTGGGCGACAATTCCGTAGTTTTATTTATATTGAAGACGGCATCGAAGCTTTAGTAAAAATCATTGAAAACAAAACGCATTGCGCAGACAGCCGTATTTTTAATATTGGCAACCCACACAATATTGTTTCTATTCGTGAGTTAGCAGAAATCTTATTAACGCTTACCAAGAAGTTTCCAAAAGTAGCAGCGCAAGCTAACCAAGTTAAATTGGTAGACGTGCCTGCGGCTGAATATTACGGTATCGGCTACCAAGATGTGCAAGCGCGCGTGCCTGCTATTTGGCGCGCACAAACACAGTTACAATGGCAACCTAAAACCGACCTGATGACAACCCTCACCAACACCGTGGATTATTATTTCAAGCATGACTAAGTTAAAACACACTCCTTTGGTGCTGGTGATCTTAGATGGCTGGGGCCACAGTGATCTACCCGCGCATAATGCCATTTATCATGCCAATACACCGACTTGGCATACGCTATGGTCTTCCTTTCCACACACCCTCCTCTGCGGTTCAGGCACCGCCGTTGGATTGCCTGCGGGGCAAATGGGTAATTCTGAGGTTGGGCACCTTAACATCGGTGCAGGTCGCGTTGTCTACCAAGAATTACCGAAGATTGACCAAGCGATTGCGGAGGGCCGCTTTTTTGAAAATCCTGTTTTTCAATCCGCATTAAATACATTAATAAAAACAGACAAGGCCTTGCATCTCATGGGGTTAGTCTCCCCAGGTGGAGTTCATAGCCATGAAACACACTTACACGCATTACTTCAATTGGCCTGCCAAAAAGGCTTAAAGAAAGTTTATATTCACGCTTTTCTAGATGGTCGAGACACCCCACCCCGCAGCGCCCTTCCCTCCTTGCTTGCCTTATCAGCCGCCTGTGAAAAACAGGGGTGTGGCCGCATTGTTTCACTGGTAGGGCGTTATTATGCGATGGATCGTGATAAACGCTGGGAAAGAACACAAGCTGCTTACGATATGCTGACTTTAAAAAAGGCGCCTTTTCATGCCAGCAATGCCCTTAGCGCACTTGAAATGGCTTACGCACGGGGTGAAAGTGATGAATTTGTGCAGCCTACTTTAATTGATCCCGCGGTGACTATAGAAAATGGGGACGCAGTACTCTTTTTTAATTTTCGCGCTGATCGTACACGGCAACTCAGCCGTGCTTTTTTGTCGCCTGATTTCACGGGTTTTCAGCGAGAAGCCATTCCTGCGTTATCCCACTTTGTTTCCATGACGCAATACGCTGCAAATATCCCTTCTGAAGTGGCTTTTATGCCGCAAGTGCTTACACACCTTTTAGGCGATTGTTTGTCAGCGCAAGGCTTAAAGCAATTACGCATTGCAGAAACAGAAAAATATGCCCACGTCACTTTCTTTTTTAACGGGGGAGTAGAAACACCCCTACCGGGTGAAGATAGAATCTTGATCCCTTCTCCTGCCATCAGCACTTATGATTTGCAGCCTGAAATGAGTGCGCACGAGTTGACGGCCGCATTATGTCAAGCCATTGAGAGTCAGCAATATGATTTTATTGTGTGTAATTATGCTAACCCTGACATGCTAGGGCACACAGGCAATTTCAAAGCCACAACACAGGCCATTGAAACCATTGATGCTTGCTTAAAAACGGTATATACCACTTTAAAAAAAGTGGGTGGCGAAATGATTATCACCGCCGATCATGGCAATGCAGAATGTATGTTTAACCCCGAAACACAGCAACCTCACACAGCACACACCAGCGAACCCGTTCCTTTTTTATACGTTGGTCGAAAAGCTGAAATTTTAAAGAAAAGTGGCATACTAGCAGATGTTGCCCCTACCATTTTGCATGTCATGGGGCTAAAACAACCCACTGAAATGACTGGGGAATCTTTAATTAACCTTCTCTAGTGATACGCGCGAATTCCCTTCGGGTTAACAGCATCGCGTAAACAATTATAGGGAGCATTATCAATGAAGAAATGGATATTCCTCTTCTTTTTTTTATTTCCCCTTCACCTCTTAGCAGAAGTTCCTGTGCAAGAAGGGATGTCTAGCAATATCAACCCGGAAGAAGATCAACAACAAAAAGCCGCCTTAGCAAAACAACTGAAAGAAACAACACGATTAATCACTTATTTAAACCTTAAAATTAATAATACGCAAAAAGCATTGGCGCAAGAAAAAGAAAAAATGAATCAGCTGGTGCAAGAAGAAAATCAACTAACTTGTAAATTAGCAAAAGAAAGGGCGTTACTTAAAAAGCAAGTGATGCTTTCTTATCGAATCAGTGACACCTCCTTATTTCACGCTTTACTCTCTCAAAAAAATTTATATGAAGAAGAAAAAGCTTATACCTATACTAAACACTTACATCGCGCACAGATTTCGCTGGCGCAAAAAATTAGTCAAACCTTAGAAACGTTGTCGCAAACTAAGCAACAGAGACAAGCACAAATCACTTTGCTCGAAAAGCGCTATGCTGACCAAAAACGAGCGCAAGCCAGCCTTGAAGAAACCTTGTAATACCTGTTACGCCTTGGATTATGGCCTATACTTTGCATAAGTATTGACATTCCAGTGCGAGCAACAAATGTTCAATCTGACCTCAAAAAACCGCCTTCTCATCCAGCGCAAAATATTAGCGCTTTTTTTTGCGGCTTTTATAAGCAATGCCTGCTATGCAAGCGATGAGATCAGCGCCGATGAGATAGAAGTGGGTAGCACACTGAGCAACACAGAACACAGACAAATTTTGACCAATTTTTTCAATGCAGTTGAAATGATTAAGAAAAATTATGTTCAATCTGTGTCTGAAAAAAAACTATACCAAGATGCGATTCGCGGCATGTTACAAGGCTTAGATCCGCACTCCACCTATCTGGATGAAGAGGATTTAAAGTTTTTATCGGATACCACATCGGGGCAGTATGTGGGTGTGGGGTTGGAATTAACGCAAGAAAATCACGTCACCAAAATAATCAGCGCCTTAGATGACTCCCCTGCGCAAAAAGCCAATATTAAACCCGGCGATATTTTACTGAAAATTAACAATGCACCCGTTATTCGTATGCCACTACAAGATGTCATTAAAAAAATGCAAGGAAAAGAAAACACCATCTTGAACTTAACACTCTTTCGTCAAGGCAAGAGTGCGCCCTTTACCGTGCAACTTACACGCAAAAAAATTCAACTCAAAAGCGTCAAATATCAGCTGCTGAAACCAGGGTATGGTTATATTCGTATCGCTTACTTTCAAGAAAATACCGCTGAAGAAACAAAACAAGCTTTAAATGCACTGAGCAAAGAGTCCGGCGGCAAACTCGAGGGTATCATCATTGATTTACGCAACAACCCAGGGGGGCTGCTCGACTCTGCCATCAGTGTAACCGATCACTTTATTGATGGTCACAAAGCCATTGTGTCAGCACGTGGACGAACCCCTGAATCAAAATTTGCAATTGACTCTACAGAATTTGATCTCACCCATAAAACACCGATAGTCGTATTGATTAATGGCGGCTCTGCCTCTGGCGCAGAAATTGTAGCCGGCGCCTTACAAGATTATCATCGCGCCATTATCATGGGACAAACGAGCTTTGGTAAAGGCTCGGTGCAAACAGTGATCCCGCTAGATAACGTAACCGCGATTAAACTGACGACGTCGCTTTATTACACGCCTTCAGGTCGTTCAATCCAAGCCAGAGGCATTGTGCCTGATATTAAATTAGAAGAAAAAATACTAACAACCCCTTCTAAAGCAGAAGAAAATGCAGAAAATGATTTAAGTATCAAAGAATCAGAACTCAGCAACCATCTCTCTAACAACCAAAAAGAAAATACTAAAAAATCAGATCCGGTAGCACCCTCCATTAATTCGGAGTTACTCTCTGATTATCAAGTACAAGAAGCACTGCATTTGTTAGAAGGATTGGGCATTACCAGAAAGAAAACATGACAGAAGCGTTCACCCTACCCCCTGATTATAGTTATCGCGCAATGTATCTCTCTGACTTAGAGACCGTATTGCATATTGAAGCCATCGACAACCCTTCGCCTTGGCAACATACCCATTTTCAATCTAGCTTGCGCCACAACCTGTGTTGGGTGATTGAATATCAACGCACGGTCATTGGCTACGCTGTATTACGAATCACTGCAGATGAAGCAGAATTACTGAATATTGCGATTCACCCACACCATCGTCAACGCGGGTTGGCACAGTTTTTATTGAATCAACTGACCCATTATGCCCATGAAAAAAAAGTTAAAACTTTTTTTCTAGAAGTCAGGGCTTCTAATCAAGCCGCGCAGGCGCTTTATTATAAGCTTGGCTTTCATCAGGTCGGACTGAGAAAAAATTATTACCCCCGCCCTATGGGCCGAGAAGATGGTATGATTCTGGCAAAAGAACTCGGCTTGTAGGTCATGCGGTTTATGAAACACTTGAATCAAATTTTACGTGCACTCATGGATGAAATGCATTTATCAGAATCAGAATTGGCGCGTCGCACTCGCGTAGGGCAACCGGTTATTCACCGTATTTTATCAGGCGAAACAGACAATCCACGGGTTGCCACGCTCAGCCAGATTGCCAACTATTTTTCTATCTCTATTAGCCAACTTATCGGGGACGCACCTCTGCCTGAAAATCGCTTACCAGGCACCCACAGTCAAGCGCACTACACCTGGTCACAAGTCCCTCTCCTCGGCTGGGAGCAAGCGCTCCATTGGCCTAAACAGCGCATTATAAACCCCTTGATGGTGGGGACTAACTTACCTATCGGTAAGCAAGGGTTTGCATTAAGGGTAAAAGACACCACCATGGCCCCTCGTTTTGTCGAAGGTACCCTGCTGATAGTGGATCCTGATCACCCTGCGAAAGACAGAAGTTTTATCATTGCGCATATAGAAGGGCAAAAATATGTTGTTTTCAAACAAATTTTAAAAGATGGGGATGATATTTATTTAAAGCCGTTGAACCCTGATTTTAAAACCACTGTTGTAGATAAAACGAAATGTCGAGTCATCGGGTGTGTTATTCAAGCGCGCGATGATTTTATATAAACGATGAACCCCGTCAACTATCCCTCCTTGCTTTCAGCGGCTTCAATCCGTGCCACCAAGTCATACACCATATCAGAAAATACTTTTGGTGTAGGCTTATCCGCAATAAAGGGCGGGTAATAAGTTGCAAGTTGCATGTCTTTTAAAATTTCATCTGAAATGGTGTTTGCGTGTTTTTCTGCTTTACCTGAAAGGCGCTCGATATAAGCAAGCTGCCCACGCAGGGTGGCTTTATTTAACAAGGGGCTAGAAAATCGCCCTACATCACCAGGTATTTTCAACTTTCCAACACCTTGAGGCGTACGCAAAGCCGTAAAGATATTGAGTTCACTTTGTGATTCAGTTTCAATAGGCGCTTCGACAGTAATCGGTGTTACTGAGCGATCATGGAAAGCAAGCAGCGCATTAACGCCACGCTCTACAGAATCTGCAACAGCGGTGTCGCTGAGTATTTTAGCCAGTTGGTTGACCTCTTCATTGTCAACATGCACAGCTTCAAATACCTTCCCTCCTTCCAAGACTTGATGAAACTTCACGATGGCATTATTTAAATTGATCAACTGCCGCATGGGCGGCGATTCCACCTTCAGCAATTGATTCAATCGCATATAGCCAACCGGTGGTGGGTTGGCATGAAACATCTTGGCGCGAATAATGGTTGAGCGGAAAAAGATATGTGCTTCACCAGGGGTTTGTTCTTTTAAATCCATTAAATCAATACGCGCTCGTTTTTCAGAAGAAGCACTGCGCGTATCGGAATAAGCACCCGTTATGCTGGTTGCTTGCGTTTGGAAAGAATCCACTTTGGTGACATAGGCTTCCCCAGCTGTTTTTTGGAAAAATTCCCATGTTTCGGTAGGATCTTCCAGCTTCATACAAATTTTAATGTTGGTGTTTGCACCGATAGAAGCGGCTTCTTCTTTAGAGGCTTTTTGAAACGCTGGCAAATCTTGCCCTGCAAAAATAGCAGAAAAACCTAACGAACGGGCTTGTGCCGGCACAACCGCAAACCCCTTTACCGCATAGTAACCATATTCATCCATGATGCATAAAAAGGGCGTAGGCGAATTAGTCGGTTTACGTAAAATCACATCGGAATAAGTTCCTTCTACCGTATCCCCTAAACCGGCGGCCATCATGGCTTTCAAAGAGGCCACAATGACTTTCCCTAAGTTGGCCAATTCATCTGGGGACTTTTCTAATGCCGGCAAGAGTACGCATAAAATGCGACGGTTTAGCACCACATCTTTTACATCCACTTCAGCTAAATTAGTACGAATAATATGACCGTAAGTATCCGCCAAGGAGCTAAATACCCGTGTTAATTGCATGGTAATAAACCCATGCTGTTCGAATACTTGAGACACTTGTTTCCCTTTTTTAGAGCGGTCATAACCAGGCAAGTTAATCAAGTAATTATTAATAGGCTCTAAAATCGTGGGCGGCGCATCGGCTAAACTCACCGGCTCTTGGTTGTCACGCAAGAATTGTTTGTCAATCACAATGGCTTCTAAGCGTGGTAATTCAAAATAATTACGAATGGTGTTTGCATCTAACAAAATGTAGCCTTTGTCTCGCGCATAGACTAATACCTTCATCAAGGCTTCTACGAATGCGATGGCACGGCCTTTCCACATATCACCATCACCCGAGCTACTTCCCTCTGGCATCAAACTCACAACCAGCTGGGATAACATGCTCGAAGAACCCGTTGAAAAAGGGTTCATGGTGTTTGAAAGTCGTTTTTCTTGTGGCCCAATAATATCTTTTGCACCCGTCATGAAATTAATTAAGAGCATGTCATCTTCACGCCCCATGCGACGAACCATCGAAAATATTTTAGCGAATAAGCTGTTATCCCCTTTTCCATCGATGTAGATAAACCCACTTCCCTGCACTAAGGCATTAAATGCAATAGAAACCAAGGCTTCTGTTTTACCGCTCCCGGTTGATCCAAAGATAAGTGCATGCGTACGCATATCATCGTTGCTAAACCACAACTCTTCATTATTGCGTAGCTGATTACCAAAAAAATAAATACCGCCTGCTTTTCGCGGCTTATTACCGCCTGGCGCAATATCATTGTAATCAAGCAAACCAGAGCGCAAAGGCAAGCGAAAAGGTAATTTAGCTTTGATTCTGAAAGTACAGAGAAAAAGAACAATAATGAGAACCGCGCAAACATCCGCAATTTCTGGAAAAAACAAGGGGGTTACGCCTAAGGCAAATAAGCTGACCATGACATTAAAAGGGTCTGTGAAAAAATCAGCAAATCGCTGGCCTAACGGACGCGTATCCCGCAAAAGATAATGCGGGTTCTGCTCATCACTTTTTTCTAGGCCTCGTATCATAAGATCACGCTTCTTTTAAATCTTCAGGCACATATAAAATTTCTTTTAGGGCCGCTTCCAAAGCTTTAACCGCTTCACCCACCATGGGTACTTGAATGGGGTGACCGAATTCTAATTCTGCTTTCCAATGCGCAAAGGGGCCTGCTACTTCTACAAACGGTGTTTGCCTCCCCACCCCATTTAACATATACCAAAGTGGCCTATCTAAAGGTTTTAACCATAAAAAATCGGCAGAACTCAACACCCCATCGGTACGCGCGTACTGCAATAAAGACGCCATCACTGTCAGCATATAAGCATGGCTGCTACAAATTTTTTGCACCTTTTTCTTATTGCCATATTTATTAATCAAGGCACGCACACCCGAAAAGTCTAGCTTGCCTGAAGCAGATGAACGAGATATCTGCGCTAAGAGCGCAGCAGAAACCTGTGTATCTCCCTCTCCTTTTGCAATGAACGCCGCTACCAACGCTTGAACATGGATAGGCAAATCAGCAATGCTTGTCCACACCTTACCCAATTGCATGCTTAAGATGCGATAAGCCTGATCAGGCAACAAAGAAACATAAAATTGCATCTTATGCGCCAACGTAGGTTCAGTCGTTTCAGCTGGTAGCTCTTTAAATATTTTATATTTTTTTACAAACTGCAGCGGTGTCATCGCTGAAGACCAAGGCCCTGTATCAAGATGTGTTTTCACCAAATCTAATTTCACCACGGGTGTGATCTGCGGCCAATCATCTTCTTCTTCACTCACCAAAGACTGCATAGAATACGTTTGACGAAACTTTAAACGGGGGCTGCGCTGATAAATATAAATACCCAATAAAACACCCGCGACTAAAATAGGCCATCGTAGATATTTACCTACCATTTCACTCACTTGTAGCAGTTGCGATGGCGTCATTTCGGCGTAACTACTGGCAGGGCGTGATTGCAGCCAATTTACTAAAGGGTCAATAGAGCTTGTGAAATAACTAATGAAAATGGCTTCTTGAAGTTTAAACTTTAGAAAATATTGAACAATTTCAGCATGAAGTGTTTGCCAGACAATAAAGCATGTGGCAAGTGAAGCGGCGATGATCCAAAAGGGCGCCAAAGAATTATCAGATTGACCTGAGCCTTGTTGTGGAGGAGCAGCTGACACGCGCAGTCACCTTCTTTAGGTTCTATTCAGTGAGTATAGTGCTAAATGACTATTTAGCCTGTCTTGCGTTTACTTGAATTTAATGCCAGGAGGAATAATGCGCTAAGCAAAGTGAATCATCAAGTCACACTTAGTTACAAACTATTGCTTAAGCAATTGATTTTTATAAAAAGCATAATTGCCTGAAACATGAACGAATCGTCGAATATTTTCTAATTTTAATGCATTCTCTTTTACCGTGACTAATTCATGACCATACTTATCTGTGACGTGCTTTTCAGGCATGGGAATCACATCAGCCTTATTAATTGCGATAACAACATAAGCATTATTTTCGCTTTTACCTTTTTTGACCATCATATCTTTTGCTTTTGCTTCCGTGTCATAAATCGGTCGAGAGGCACTGCGCGATAACAATAGCTCTAAGGCAGATTCCCAATTTGAAATTTTAGCGCCATTTGCTTGATAGAGTGCAACATAAACTTCCATCTTATCTGGAGAAAGTGCAGGTAATTCATTTTTAAGCATCGCATGTTTAGCGTCAGCAGCCTGCTCATCAGGCAAAGTCAAATCTAAGGTTTGAGATAAGCTATCTTTTAAATCACGGATTTCTTTCCCCGTTGCCTGTAAAAACAAGCTTTTATCCCAATGACCTGCTTGAATAAGATTATCTAAAATAGAGAGTAATTTTCGGTTGATGACCGGATCATTCCGTTGAATAGTCATAGTGTTGGAAAGCTAAAACGATAAAGTAATTTACAATAAAGTATATCACTTTTTTGAATTTTCATTGGTGTGACCCAGGGGAGACACCTGCTTTGTGTGCCAAAGAATCATCATAAAGTGATCTCAATTCTTTGCAGCTATGTTCTAACGACCATTTAGTTTTGTTAAGTGCATCCACACGAGACGCCTGTTTAGGCGCATTTAAAAAACTACCTTCTTGTTTTTGTAAGTTTTTAAGTGCGGTGTCTATGGCATTTAAGAGCTGTTCTAATAATTTTTGCGTTTTTTTAATGGCTTCTTCTGTTGTTATTGCTTTTGTAGCATCTGTAGCATTTTCTGTTTTTACTGTCATAAGCACACTCCGGGAATTTAAAAGTTCTCTTTTAGTTGAGTGTAGTCTAGCTTTCTTAATTCAAGATTAAGCTTCCCTAATCATACATTAATTCATCTAATGAAACGGCAGCAGGGTTACCTGATGCGTGAATAAGCTCGTACAACACATCTAAAATACAAAGATATCGCAAAGCGTTGGGTGTCACATCATCGAATGCCACACGTACACCGAGTAATGCATTTTCAGCTTCAGTAAAAGAAGCCCCTAACCCATAGCCCAAACACAAAGAACAAAGCTGATCAGCTCGACGCGTGATAGCTGGCAACAATCCTGTGTCTTGAAATATTTCTTCTGGTGATAAGGGTCGCTGATTAAGCGTGAATGTTACCTTTAATGCGCGCGTCATTAAACATAATTGTTTACTTAAATCCATTACAACCTCCACCACTCACGCGCAGCACGATGTGGCCCGGCTAAAAAAGCACGAAGCCAACGCCAAAAAACAGGCAGTGTAAAACCATATCGCTCTAACAAACCAAAAAAAATCATCGTGGCGGTCGCAATAAAAAAAGTCCACCACTTAATGTGCAGCAAGAAAAACACTAATGGGAATGCCGCTCTTGCATCAATCATGAAAAAACGTGCAGTGCGAGCAGAGTCACGCCAATGTGTATCACCAGTTACCGCCATAATAATTTCCTTTTTTTAATAGCCAATCGGGTTGCCATAAAAAAATTTTTTATATACCTTCTGAGTTTAGCACGCAACAATCCCTGGGATTAAAATGGATTTTCAACTGAGCGATGAGCAACACGCCTTCCAAAAATTAGCCAAAAATTTCTCAGATCAAATGCTTGCCCCTTTTGCTGCCGCATGGGATGAAAACGAGATATTCCCTATTCCTACGCTAAAAGAAGCCGCCAAATTGGGTTTTGGCAGCATTTACACGAGCGCTGAGTTCGGTGGCACCGCCTTAACGCGCCTGGATGCGGCACTGATCTTTGAACAACTTGCCAAAGGATGTATTTCTACCGCAGCTTATCTTTCTATTCATAACATGGTCTGCAGCCTCATTGATCACTATGGCCTACCAGAGCAGAAAAAAAAGTGGTTGCCCGCTTTAACAACGCTGTCTTATTTAGCCAGTTATTGCTTAACAGAGCCCTCTGCAGGCAGTGACGCAGCATCGCTGCGCACAACTGCACAGCGCCAAGGTACTGAATATATTTTAAATGGTAGCAAAGCATTTATTTCGGGGGGTTCCGTCAGTGATGTTTATGTCTGCATGGTAAGAACAGGAGAAGCCGGTGCTAAAGGCATTTCTTGCATACTCATTGAAAAAGGCACGCCTGGTTTAAGTTTTGGTAAAAAAGAAAAAAAACTAGGTTGGCGTAGCCAACCCACCACCGTTGTTTTTTTCGAAAATTGTCGTGTTCCTGCTGAAAATTTAATAGGTGCTGAAGGGGAAGGTTTTAAAATTGCACTGAATGCGCTAAATGGCGGTCGCGTTAATATCGCTGCTTGCTCTTTAGGGGGTGCACAAGCCTGTTTAAACCTCAGCATACAATACGTGAAAGCGCGAGAGCAATTTCAAAAAAAACTCAGTGCGCTTCAAAGTGTACAGCATAAAATTGCAGACATGGCCACTGCGTTAAGCGCAGCGCAATATTTGGTATACCGTGCCGCGCAAGCCCTAGATCGACATGACAAAAACGCAGCACTCTATGCCGCCATGGCAAAGAAATTCGCAACCGATGCGGGATTTCAAATTAGTCATGAAGCCTTACAGTTGCATGGTGGTTATGGATATTTAAAAGAATATGCAATAGAACGCTATTTTCGTGATTTACGCGCGAATCAAATTTTAGAAGGTAGCAATGAAATCATGCGGAATGTTATTGCGAAAAAAGTGTTAGATCTTTTGTAATCGTTCATGCAATGGCGTCAACTTAAACGCAATAACACTTTTTCCCGTCCGGTTTCTTAAGTTGACGCCATTGACGTTACATACCCACACAAAAACTAATCTGTTAATTCTTCTGCTGCGTCAACCGCTTTCTCTTGGGCTTTTTGTACCTTTTCAATTTTATCGCTGACCTTCTCTTTTGCTTCTTTCATCCCTTCTATGCCGTCCTCCATTTTCTTTTCTACGCTGTCAGGCATTAAATCGCGCTCAGCTTGCACCGCAGTAGGCAAGAAATCATTAATCACATCTTCAAATGGATAGAAATAAGGGATTAAATAAGATTTTGTCCAGAAAGGTTTGGTGGGCATCGTGCTATAACGCGCCACTAATAATAATGCAGAAACAACAAAAATCCCTACAACAATGCCTGAAAAACCCCCTAAAATTTTATCTGTTTTATGTAAAGTCGCCTTTTCAACCAGGTGATTAAACAAATATAAAATGAGAACACCTATCAAGGCCAATACGATAAAGGCGATAAAGAAGCCTAGTATCGTGCGCATATACTCGCTTTCAATGACATTTTGAAAAATATTGCCGACGGGATGAGACAGTTTAAAAGAACCTGCGATAGCAATCACCCAACAGACTAAAGTAAGTGTGCTGCCAACAAAGCCTTTGCGATAACAAATGATGACGACAAAAAGAATCATCAAGAGAATGAGATAATCGATCCAGGCAAAATGAGTAAATAGCATGATGTTCCCTCTTTTAAAATTAATTCCGTTTTATAACAAAATAACACTTCCAACCACATTGCTTACACTGTAAGCGGATCGAATTTTACAACGTCTCCTGCTAAGCCAAAAGTATTTTTTAATTTTTCAGCCGCTTGTTCAGCTTCTTGTCTGTGCACATAAGGCCCCACAAAAAGCAGATGTGTTGCTTGCTGCGAGTCTGACGGTAACACATAGGCAGCCCATTTTGCAGCACGCAGTTTTTCTATAAGTTGTGGTGTCGCAGGTGTATTTTGATTAACCTGTACAACCCACGCTACGGCATTAGATGTCGCTTTCAAAAAAATAGTATGGTTCTCCGTTAAACTTTTCGGCGTATATCGCTTACCAAGTGACAATGTTTCAAGATTGACAGATTTTAACTGCATTTCTTTTAAGACAGGCGGCTTCGGCATAGATTCAAACTGCGTCACCGTTTTCAATGTGTGATTTGCCCCAAACATAAATAAGAGAAATAAAACAGCCAAAAAAACCAGCCCATTCCACAAGGTTTTTCTAATGCGCATGTATGCTCCTTAACAACGCACCCACTGTTAAAAATGAACCAAAAACAACAACCCCTTCATCTGGCTGTAAAATCTCTTGCAGTTGATGATAGGCGATTTCAGGCGAGGGAAACAAGGTAATCGGCCTTGAAGTAAAGGCGCTTAAAACCTGTGATAATTGTGTTGCTGATAGACCACGATCGCCTGGCAAACTTGTGATATACCATGAATCTATTAAATCTAATAAGGGCAATAATGTGTTTTTATGATCTTTGTCATTTAACATCCCGACGACAGCATATAATTTTTTAAATTTTTTAAATTCCTTCAAGTTCTCTGCAAGTCGTTGTGCTGAAGCTGGATTGTGCGCCACATCAAATATCACGGTGGCTTTTTGCTGAAAACATTGAAACCGGCCTTTTAAATTAATATTTTGTAACCCTGAACGAATAGCCTCTTCTGATACAAAAAAACAGGCAGGCAATGAAGTAATAGCTTGTAGCGTTGTCGCTGCATTTTGCAATGCAATAATGGGCAGGGGTAACTGTGTTAATTTTTTCTTTCCAATAAAATCCCAAGTGTCCCCTGTTTTAAAAAAAGAAAATTCTCGATCCATTTTGTTTAATGCACAGTGTAATTGCTCGCACGTTTGCAAAATGCTGTTGGGTACATCTGCTTCCCCATATATAACCGTTTGATCTTTTCGAAAAATACCTGCTTTTTCTTTGGCAATTAACTCGCGTGTATCACCTAACCAATCCGTGTGATCCAGCGAAACAGTGGGAATAATCGCGATATCAGGCGATAAGATATTCACCGCATCTAACCGTCCGCCTAACCCCACTTCTAAAATTAAAAACTCAAGTTGCGCTTGCTGAAATAACCACAATGCCGCCAACGTTGTAAATTCAAAGTAAGTTAAACTTACGTCTGCTCGCGATGCATTGACAACAGAAAAGGCTTGGCATAACGCCTTGTCACTGACTTCATCACCATTGATCCGAATACGTTCATTAAAGTGAATTAAATGCGGGGAAAAATAAGCGCCCACCTTAAAATCTGCATGCAATAAAATGCTTTCTAATAAGGCAACGCAAGAACCCTTGCCATTGGTGCCCCCTACTGTGATAACAAAAGCAGGAGCGGTATGAAGAGATAAACGCTGCGCAACACGTTGAATACGATCTAAAGAAAGTTCGATAGATTTGGGATGTAATTTTTCAAGCCAGCTTAGCCAAGTAGCAAGTGAGTCAAACATCAGTCTTCTTTCGTTGTCACCACACGTGTTTTCATGAGTTTAGCCAGCAATAAAGCCACTTGTTGGCGCAGTGATCGACGGTCAATGACGCCATCGATAGCGCCATGCGCCAGCAAAAATTCACTGCGTTGAAAGCCATCCGGCAAGGTTTGCCTAACGGTTTGTTCAATCACGCGCGGCCCCGCAAAGCCAACCAACGCTTTAGGCTCTGCAATGATGACATCACCCAACATCGCCAAACTTGCTGAAACCCCACCCATGGTCGGGTCTGTCAAAATAGAAATAAAAGGCAGTCGTTGTTTACTTAACTCCGCCAAAGCAGCACTGGTCTTTGCCATTTGCATAAGAGAAATCAGCGCTTCTTGCATCCTGGCGCCGCCGCTGGCAGAAAAGCACACTAAAGGGCAACGATGTTGTATGCAATGAGCGACCGCCAATACAAAACGCTGCCCCACCACACTGCCCATCGATCCGCCCATAAAACCAAACTCAAAACTGACCGCCACCACTGGCATTGAAAAAAGCTGACCCGCATAGACAATCAGCGCATCTTTTTCTTTTGTGGTTTTTTGAGCTGCTAACAATCGATCTTTATATTTTTTGCTGTCACGAAACTTAAGCTTATCTTCAGGTTCAAGAGATTCGCCAATTTCATCATATTTTTCTTCGTCGAGAAAATGGCTTAAACGGTAACGTGCAGAAATGCGATGATGATGACTGCACTTCGGGCAGACTTCGAGGTTTCGCGCGAGCTCCGCGCGGTAAAGCACCGCTTGGCACCCTTCACACTTGGCCCATATGCCTTCTGGGATTTCTTTTTTTTGAGCGGCCTCGGTGCGGATCATTGACGGAAGCAGTTTTTTAAACCAACTCATCCATACCCCTTTTTAAAGTAAAAGCCACCTATCAAGTCTGGCCCAAAATTCGGGTTATTATAAGGGAAAACCGCTTTTTAGGTAGTCTATTTATGCTAAATAGCACTGACTTTAAGTATTAGCTAATTTTGAGGAATGTGATTATAATACCCGGACATTTTCACTTGCCCCTTAACGACCCTAAAATAATTATGAATGACTTAGAAGACCTACGATTACAGTTAAAGCAATTAATCGCAAATGGTAAAGAACAAGGTTATTTAACCTACGCAGATATCTATGATCACTTGCCTGCGCACATCAGCACAGAGCAAATGGAAGAAGTTGTTAAAGACATTGCGAAAATGCTGCAAGAAATGAGTATCCCCGTTTATGAAACGGCCGCAGAAGCAGAAGCGTTAACCCTCTCTGAAGATATTGCTAACACAGAAGAAGAAACCGACGAAGAAGTCGTCGAAGAAGCCGCAGCCGTGTTGGCAGCAGTAAGCGATGAGTTTGGTCGTACCACCGATCCAGTGCGCATGTATATGCGTGAAATGGGCACCGTAGAATTACTCACGCGCCATGGTGAAATTGCCATTGCTCGCCGTATTGAAGAAGGCATGAAGCAAGTCATGGGCGCCCTCACGCAATACTCCGAAAATATCGGTGATATTCTGCATGAATACGATCGCACAAAAACAGAAGAATTTAGATTAAGCGATGTTATCAATGGTTTTATCCTTGAAGAACCTTTTCCAGAAAATATTGTTGAGTTGCCTGAAGTAGAACCCGAATTAGCGGAAGAGCCTCCTCCTGTTGCTGCTGTTGCAGCAGCGCCATTGAACGAAGAAGACGAAGAAGGCGGGGAAGAAACTGAAGATGCTTTAGAGGGTGGCCCTGATCCTGTCTTAGCGCAAGAAAAATTTAGTGGTTTGCGCGAACTCTATGAAGCAACTTTAGTGCTTGAAAAAAAGCATGGTCGTAATCACAAAAAAGCCATCGCACAACGCGAAAAATTGGCGGCTGCCTTCATGGAATTTAAATTGATTCCGCGGCAATATGATCGCTTACTAAAGAAAATGCGCCACATGCTAGAGCAGGTTCGTGAAACCGAGCGTGCTATCATGAATTTTTGCATTAACAAAGCAAAAATGCCGCGCAAACATTTTATTACCTCTTTCCCAAATAACGAATCCAACTTAGATTGGTTGAAAACACAGTATTTTTTAAAGAAAGATTTTTCATCCGCATTAAAAAATTACGAAGATGAAATTCTTCGCGCACAAAAAAAATTATTTGCCATTGAAGAAAGAACGCACCTTTCTATCAATGAAATTAAAGAAATTAACCGTCAAATTTCTGTCGGTGAAACCAAGGCTCGCCGTGCGAAAAAAGAAATGGTCGAAGCAAATTTACGTCTTGTTATTTCCATCGCGAAAAAATACACCAACCGAGGTTTACAGTTTTTAGATCTTATTCAAGAAGGCAATATCGGCCTGATGAAAGCGGTAGATAAATTTGAATATCGTCGCGGCTACAAGTTTTCAACTTATGCTACTTGGTGGATTAGACAAGCTATTACCCGATCCATTGCTGACCAAGCGCGTACAATCCGTATTCCTGTACATATGATTGAAACCATTAATAAACTCAATCGTATTTCTCGACAAATATTACAAGAAACAGGGCAAGAGCCAACGCCTGAATTGCTTTCCGTCAAAATGGAATTACCTGAAGACAAGGTGAGAAAAATTTTAAAGATTGCAAAAGAACCCATTTCGATGGAAACCCCTATTGGGGATGATGAAGATTCTCACTTGGGTGATTTTATTGAAGACACCTCCTTGTTCTCACCGCTAGACTCTGCAATTAATGAAGGTTTACGCGAAGCAACGCGTCAAGTGTTGACAAGCCTCACCGCTCGAGAAGCCAAAGTGTTGCGTATGCGTTTTGGTATTGACATGAACACTGACCATACTTTAGAAGAAGTCGGCAAGCAATTTGATGTAACGCGCGAGCGTATTCGCCAGATTGAAGCCAAGGCATTACGTAAAATGCGTCACCCAAGCCGCGCTGAGCTACTTCGCAGCTTTTTAGAAGAGCAAGGGGAAGATAGCAAGGGGTAATTTTGCCGTGCTCAGTTGGGTAAGCTGAAAAGGATTGCGTAGCGAGCAAAGGAGCAGGAAGCCGTTTATCGAAGCCACATCAGTCAGGGCCCATAGCTCAGTTGGGTGAGCTGGAATAGAAAAAGCAACGCTTTTTCCCAGCGAACGCCCGAGTCAGGGATTGACGAGGGCAGGCTTTGCAAGCGCAGCAAGGATTGCGTAGCGAGCAAAGGAGCAGGAAACCGTTTATCGAAGCCATATCAGTCAGGGCCCATAGCTCAGTTGGTTAGAGCAGGGGACTCATAATCCCTTGGTCCTAGGTTCAAGTCCTAGTGGGCCCACCAATAAAATTCTGGAATAATCGTTTTTCAACTCAAACATCACTATGATCAGCTTAAACCAATTAAGTATGTCGTATGGCAGCAAATTGCTATTTTATGACGTCAGTTTAAACCTCAACGATAATACCCGTTATGCCCTTGTAGGCGCAAATGGCGCGGGGAAATCAACATTTTTACGTTTATTAACCGGTGAAGAAGAAGCGATTTCTGGCACCGCTTCCATTTCGAAGCATGATACCGTTGGCATTTTAAAACAAGACCAATACCGTTATGAAGAAACTCGTATTATCGATGTGGTTATTCAAGGCAAGCCCAAGCTTTGGGCGGCACTCTGCGAAAAAGAAACCTTGCTCGCCGGAGGTGAATGGAACGACGAAGTCATTCATCGATTCAGTGAGCTTGAAGAAACCATTGCACATTGGGATGGCTACAGCGCAAACGCGTTAGCAGAAAAATTATTAATTGGCCTGGGTATTCAAAGCGAATATCACTATCAACCCTTGAGCGCATTATCTGGCGGGTTTAAGTTGCGTGTCTTATTGGCGCAAGCCCTTTTCCAACAACCCGATATTTTATTGCTGGATGAACCCACCAACCACTTAGACATTCTCTCCATTTCATGGTTAGAAAAATATTTAAAAACAGAATTTCGCGGTATTTTAATTTTCATTTCACATGATGTTGAATTCATTAACCGACTCGCTGATGCTATTTTAGACGTTGATTATGGCGAAATAAGAGAATACAGCGGTCACTATCAAAAATTCTTAGCTGAAAAAAAATTAATTGAAGAACAAAAAAAACAAATGCGAGAAAACCTTGAAGATAAAATTTCACAAATGCAACGCTTTGTTGATCGCTTCAAAGCAAGCGCCACCCGCGGAAGACAAGCGCAATCAAAAGCGAAAATGATTGAAAAAATTGAATTACCTGACATCAAACAATCTTCTCGTACCGCTCCCCATTTTCAATTCACCCCTCACCGCCCTTCTGGAAAAATAGTATTAACCGCCAAAGGCATTGCTAAATCTTTTAAAGATAACATTCTATTTCAGCGCATTAACTTTGAAATCAAACGCGGTGAAAAAGTCGCCATCATTGGCGAGAATGGCGTAGGGAAATCTACTTTAATTAAAATGCTTATCGATAAAATACCGGCTGACACAGGTAGCCATGAATGGGGCTACGAAACAAAAATAAGTTATTTTTCACAAGATCATCATGATACGTTAGATAAAAGTCATCGCGCCTTTGCTTGGTTATGTGATCAGGCTTCCCAACATAACGAACAAAGAATTCGTCAAGCATTAGGCCAAGTGTTGATTTCCAAAGACGATGCACAAAAAAATATTCTCGCTTTAAGCGGCGGTGAAGCCGCACGTCTATTGCTAGCAAAAATGATGTTAGATCCTGCCAATGTATTAGTGCTGGACGAACCCACCAACCATTTAGATTTAGAAAGCACAGATGCCTTAGCAGAAGCACTGCGCACTTATAGCGGTACTGTTATTTTTGTCAGCCACAACCGGCACTTCATTAATCAAATAGCCAATCGCATTTTATATATTTCAAAAAATAAAGGGCTCATTGACTTCAAAGGTCCTTACCGTGAGTTTAATGCAATGTAAATCAATTTATGATAGGTTTCTTAGCTTTCTATTTCTCAAAGAAATCCTATGATAGCCCTCTTAGAAGCCTATAAAGTAGGCTTATTAAAACCAAAAAACTGGATGCCGAATTTAATCTCTGGATTAATCGTGGGCATCGTTGCACTTCCCTTGGCCATGGCTTTTGCTATTGCCTCTGGCGTAAAACCAGAAGAAGGCTTATACACGGCTATCATCGCAGGTATCGTCGTTGCTGTTTTTGGTGGCAGCCGTGTGCAAATTGCAGGCCCTACTGGCGCTTTCGTTGTTATTCTTGCGAACATCACCGCCATTTATGGCGTTGGGGGCTTACAACTGGCAACACTGCTTGCTGGATTCATCCTGCTTTTTATGGGATTTATTCGACTGGGCAATGTTATCAAGTTTATCCCTGAACCTGTAATTGTAGGGTTTACTGCAGGCATTGGTTTTATTATTTTCGTGGGGCAATGGAAAGATTTTTTTGGCTTAACCGTCCACTACCCGCTTAAATCACACTTCCATCAAAAGATCATCGCCTTAATACACGCTTTCCCCACCTTAAACTGGGCAACGACCGCATTGTCACTGTTAAGTATTGCGCTCGTGTTAATCACTCCCAAAATAATAAAACGAGTACCTGGCCCTTTAATTGCGATGGTTGTCGCGACCGCACTACAAAGTTATTTTAAGTTTCCACACGTAGCCACACTGGGTAGTGCGTTTGGTGGCATCCCACAAAGTTTGCCACACTTTCAACTGTTGCCTTTTACGCTAAATGAAGCCTTAGATTTGATTGGCCCCGCTTTCACCATTGCTTTATTGGGCGCCATTGAATCTTTGCTCTCAGCTTCTGTTGCTGATGGCATGGCAGGCACTCGTCATCAATCTAACCAAGAGCTCATCGGGCAAGGGCTTGCAAATATCTTAGCCCCCCTTTTCGGCGGCTTTGCTGCAACAGGTGCGATCGCTAGAACAGCCACCAATATTCGTAATGGAGGCAACAGCCCTCTTTCAGCCATTACACACGCTGTCGTATTAATTTTAATTATTGTGTTATTTGCACCCTTAGCCGCTTACATCCCCCTTTGCTCACTTGCCGCCATTTTGTTTGTTGTTGCTTACAACATGAGTGATTTACCTCATTTTACCCACATCGTCAGAAACGCTCCTAACTATGATGTCATCGTATTGCTTGTAACTTTTTTATTAACTGTTTTTACCGACTTGGTCATCGCAGTTAATCTTGGCGTTATTCTGGCTATCTTGTTCTTCCTTCGACAAATGATGCAGTCTGTTAAAATTGAAGAACAATCGCATGAACACATTAAAAAAGAACTATCAAACTCAGAAATTCACGCACTCACTCACGACACCGCTATTTATACTCTGCAGGGCCCTTTGTTTTTTGGTGTGGCAGAAAAAATAGAGCATGCGTTAGGCATCATACAAAACGATCCGCGCACCATCATTTTTCGTTTAAGAGACGTCCCCTTTATTGACATGACAGGATTGCAAACTTTCAGCGAAGTCATTGAGCAGTATCACCGACGCGGTGTTAACATTTACCTCTGCGAAGCGAACGCTATCGTTAAAAAAGAGATAAGGAAAGCAGGCATTTTAAAATTTGTGAAAGAAAATAAAGTTTTTGCAACAATAGAAGAAATTCTAAAAAGGAGACTATGATGGGCAGCAAAAAAAATGTTTTTTATGCACAATCCGGCGGTGTTACCGCAGTAATCAATGCCAGCGCCTGTGGCGTGATCGAAACCGTTAAAAAATATAAAACAAAGTTTGGAAAAATTTATGCGGGGAAAGATGGCATCATTGGGGCACTCCATGAAAATTTAATTGATGTTTCAAAAGAATCCATAAAAGCCATTCAAGGCTTACGTTATACTCCCGCCGGCGCTTTTGGATCTTGCCGTCATAAATTAAAAGGGTTAGACGAAAACAAAGCAGAATACGAACGCTTAATCGATGTCTTTAATGCACATGATATCGGTTATTTTTTTTATAATGGTGGTAATGATTCACAAGATACCGCTCATAAAATTTCTTTAATGTCTAAAAAAATGGGCTATCCACTCACCTGCATCGGCATCCCCAAAACCATTGATAACGACCTGCCCTACACGGATAACTGCCCCGGTTTTGGTTCAGTTGCAAAATACGTTGCCGTTTCGATTCGTGAAGCAGGCATGGATGTGGCTTCCATGTCTACCTCTTCTACCAAAGTATTTATTTTAGAAGTCATGGGCCGACATGCCGGTTGGATTGCAGCAGCAGGCGGGCTTGCTTGCGAAGAAGCAGGTGATGCACCCCATATTATTTTGTTTCCTGAAGTTCCCTTCCATGAAGAAAAATTTTTAGAAAAAGTAGCAACCACTGTAAAACAATTTGGATTTTGCGCCATTGTTGTTTCAGAAGGCGTAAAAAACACTGAAGGAAAGTTTTTATCTGACGCAGGGCTCAAAGATGCTTTTGGTCACACACAGCTAGGCGGTGTTGCGCCAGTGATTGCGCAACTTATCAAATCAAAATTAAACTTCAAGTATCACTGGGCCGTAGCAGATTACTTACAACGATCTGCACGACATATCGCTTCTAAAACAGATGTGGCACAAGCCTACGCTTTGGGACAAGCAGCTGTAAAACTTGCATTAGCCGAAAAAAACGCTGTGATGCCCACGCTTATTCGCGCATCTAACAAGCCTTATCGCTGGAAAATAGGCGAAATTCCCTTGATAAAAGTGGCTAATCAAGAAAAAAAATTACCAAAAAATTATATTTCACGAGATGGTTTTCATATCACAGAAGCTTGCCGTCAATACTTGCAACCCCTTATTACGGGGGAAGATTATCCGCCCTATAAAAATGGCTTACCACAGTATATAAAATTAAAAAATAAATTGATCCCAAAGAAACTACCTGATTTTTATGAATAGGGAAGTAACCCTAGTGAATACGCCCTGGGGGGGGCGTATTCGGTGGGTGTGTCAACGATTACAATCTACATTTTATTCACTGTTTTTAGCCCCAATATATCAAATCCTTGCTGAATAACTTTTGCTGTTAAGTCACACAACAGCCATCGACTGTTTTGTTCAGGGCTGCCCTCTACACGACAATCGCGGAAAAAAGCATTGAAATACTCCGCCAGTGTGTAGAGATAATCTGTTAAATGGTTTGGCAACAAGTCTTGCATGATTTGCGCTAACACTTCGCCAAAACGACATAAATGTAATGCCAACTGCACTTCACTGGGATGCGACAAGCTTATCTGTGTTTTTTCTAAAACAGCGGAATCCACATGCACCCGGCGCTTAATACCTAATACACGCACATAGGCATACAGCAAAAAAGTCGCAGTATTGCCTTCAAACCGTAGCATTTTATCGTAACTAAACAGGTAATCATGGTGTCGATTACAAGCAAGATCAGCATATTTCACCGCGTTAATGCCCAGCACCATTGCGGTTTCTTCTCGGGCGGCTTCAGGCATATCTGGTGAACGTTCCAAAATGATTTTATTTGCATGCGCAATCGCAGCGCGAAGCAAATCAATTAATTTTTCAGTTTCACCCGATCGCGTTTTAAATTTTTTGCCATCAGGGCCCAGCACCAAACCAAAACCCACATGATCAAGCCGCACCCGATCAAGATCAACATATCCCGCTTTTTCAGCGGCTTTAAACAACATGGCAAAATGGTTGCCCTGCCCCTGATCGGTCACATAAATAATTCTATCGGCTTTTTCTTCTTCAACCCGATGACGCAAAGCCGCTAAATCTGTCGTATCATAATTAAACCCACCGTCAGATTTTTGAACCATCAGCGGCAATAACGCACCTTCACGGTTTTTAAACCCTTCCAAAAAAATACATTTTGCGCCGTCAGACAAGGTAATTAAGCCTTTCACATCCAAATCGTGCACAATGGATTTTAGAAAAGGATTATAAAAAGATTCGCCTCTATCAAGAATTTTCACATCTAACAATTCATAAATTTCTGTATACGCTTTTTTAGAAATAGCATAGATTTTTTCCCATGCTTTCATGCTGTCTGCATCGCCACCTTGCAATGCAACCACTTCTTGCTGCGCTGCCTTTTTAAAAACCTCATCTTCATCAAATTGTTTTTTAGAGGCTTTATACCAATGCACCAAGTCAGCTAACGCACAAGCCTGTTCTCCTTTCAACACAGCAGGCGCAGATTGTTTCATATAGGCAATCAACATACCAAACGCGGTGCCCCAATCACCCAGATGATTTAATCGCAACACATCATAATGATAAAATTCAAAAAGCCTTGCTAGCGCATCGCCAATAATCGTAGAACGCAAATGCCCCACGTGCATTTCTTTCGCTACATTAGGGCTTGAAAAATCAATTACTAATTTTTTTTCATGCTCAACAAAAGGCAAATCAAAATGTGGCATTTGTAACATGCGTTGTGCGCGCATCGCCAAATAAGCGGTCTGTACTGTAATATTAATAAAGCCCGGCCCTGCAATTTCTAAGTTGGCAATCACCTCACGGCAAAGCGGATCTTGCTGAAGATGCGCCAGAATCGTTTGCGCAATCGCGCGTGGCGGTTGTTGCAATAACTTAGCTAACTTCATCGCACTATTACATTGATAATGTCCAAATTTTTCAGAAGTGCTTTGTGTGATTTCCACCAGATCATAGCTAATCTTTTCTTGGGGATAAGATTGTGTAATCGCATTCAGAAAAGCGGCCTGAAAAATATTTAATAGAGTTTGCATACACCCACGCTTGATTTTTTCAAAAACAATACATACATTCACTGTAGGCGCATGAATATAAACTCAAGACCACATGAATGAAATTTAAAAAATATGAAAGCACAAAGTATACCGCACACCTCCCTGATGACAAAGGTTACATCCCCTACACCGCTGAAGAAGATGCCGTATGGACAATCTTAATTAACAGACAGTTAAAAATCGTTCAAAATCGCGCATGCAAAGAATATTTAGAGGGGCTATCTATTTTAGCGTTGCCGCTTGATCGCACCCCTCAATGTACAGAAGTATCAAAACGCTTAATGGCAACCACAGGCTGGTCCGTTACACCCGTGCCTGCGTTGATTAGCGCTGATGAGTTTTTTACGTTGCTATCCCGCCGCCAGTTTCCCGCAGCAAGCTTTGTGCGACTTCGCGAAGAGCTCGATTATTTACAAGAACCTGATCTCTTCCACGAATTATTTGGGCATTGCCCCATGTTGACACACCCTGTTTATGCGGACTTCATGCAAGACTATGGCAAACTCGCACTTGCAGCGAACGAAACAGATCGTGCTTTATTGGCACGCCTTTATTGGTTTACGGTGGAGTTTGGTCTTATCCAAACCATGGAAGGACTAAAAATCTATGGTGGCGGTATTCTTTCTTCAAAAAATGAAACCATTTATGCCTTAGAAAGCCCACAGCCTAAACATCTACCTTTTTCAGCCATTGAAGCGTTGCGCACACCCTATCGCATTGACATCATGCAGCCCGTTTATTTTGTATTAAATGACTTTGAAGCACTGTATCGTTTATTAAATGAAGACATCCACCCCCTGCTTGAAAGTGCCAAGATGCTGGGGGAATATCCGCCTTTGTTTTCAGCGTAATGGTAGCAACTTAGCTAATACACCCACTTAAGGGAATAACAGCTGTTTCTCATTTCCCCAAGATGGATTGCTTCGCTACGCTCGCAATGACGGCCCGGAGGGAAGAGAGCAATAACAGCCCGGAGGGGAAAAGGCGCTCACTCTGGCGGGTGATCCTCTGGTGAGAGCGGCGCTGGTGACGGCGTAGGCGTCATGGGTTGCGATAAAACAGGTTGCGGTGTTTGTCCTCGTGCTTGTGCCACGCGTTGCGCCTGTATGCTTTCTTGCTCAATACTGCCCGCAATATTCTGCTGCACTTGTTGTATGCGCCGCTCTAAGCGATTTTGTCCTGCCTCATTGAGCAGTTGAACCCCCTGACTGGCTGCGACACCCGCCGCTCTTTTTAATAGCAGCAATGTTTCTATCGGCGCATTTTCAACCACCTGTTGCAGTATTTTTTGTACACCTACTGTATTTTCTTGCGCTGAGGTATTTAACAATTGTTCCGTTAATGTCGCATTTTCTTTATAAGCCACTTCAACAATGCGCGTCATCGTACGCTCATCATCGCTGCTGATACCCTCGCTACGTGTTAAAAGTTGCTGTAGTTTTTGGAGTGCATCATCAAAAAACTGCCTGACATTCCCTAACATAACATCTCCTACTTCGTCGCGAATCTGTTAACTTATAGCAAATTAAAATCAGGCACACAAATCCGCTTAACACTTGACACAACAACGCAAAAAACTATATAAATGAAACGCTTTTAAGGAATCTTGCACCAAACAACAGCTACATTTCGTTGCTTTGCTAACATAAAAGGAAATAAGCAGCAATCATCAACAAGGAGCATCACTTAAATGATGAACAAAACATTACAAGACCCATTTCTCAATGCCTTGCGCAAAGAAAAAATGCCCGTCTCTATTTATTTAGTTAACGGTATTAAGTTACAAGGGCAAATTGATTCTTTCGATCAATTCGTTATCTTGCTCAAAAATACCGTCAGTCAAATGGTTTATAAACACGCTATATCCACTATTGTCCCCTCCAGGAATGTCAAAGTGCCTGAGTTAGGCGGGTCAGAAGAAGAAAGCGAATCTACCGAACCAGGCAATGTTTGAACGCCCTAAAAGCGGCGATCGAGCCATTTTGGTTCACGTCGATTTAGGAGAATCAAACAAGGAAAGTTTCACAGAGTTTCATGAGTTAGCGGTAGGTGCGGGTGCGGAGGTTGTTGCAGAAATAACTGGCGCCCGCAAAATACCCGAAGCAAAATATTTTATTGGTGCAGGCAAGGCAGAGGAAGTAAAACAAGCCGTTCAAGCAACCGCTGCTGACCTTATCTTAGTAAATCACGCACTCACTCCCTCACAAGAACGTAACCTTGAGCAGTTTGCTCAATGCCGTGTCTTAGATAGAACAGGGCTTATTCTTGACATCTTTGCGCAACGCGCTCGCACCTTTGAAGGCAAGCTTCAAGTAGAACTTGCGCAGCTACAACATATGGCAACGCGCTTAGTACGCGGCTGGACGCACTTAGAACGCCAAAAAGGGGGGATAGGTTTAAGAGGGCCGGGTGAAACCCAACTGGAAGTAGACAGACGACTAATCCGGCGCCGCATTGAAACCATTACCATCCGACTAGAAAAAGTAAAAGTGCAACGCGCACAAAGTCGTCGCGCTCGCCAACGCGTTGAGCTCTCAACCGTCTCTATTGTTGGTTATACCAACGCAGGCAAATCCACCCTCTTTAATCAATTAACGGGGGCACACGCTTTTGCCGCTGATCAATTATTTGCAACCTTAGACACCACCATTCGACGCATCAATATCACCCCTTCCGAACCCATTATTTTGGCAGATACCGTGGGGTTTATTCGTGATTTACCCCATAAATTGGTGCAAGCTTTTCGATCTACATTAGAAGAAACCGTTTACGCTAGGTTACTGCTGCATGTGATTGATGCGCATACCTCCAACCGCGAACAACAAATTGAAGAAGTCGAATCGGTGCTTGCAGACATTGATGCAGGGGATATTCCCACCATTCAGGTCTATAACAAAATTGATTTAATGCCCTCCTTAAAACCTGCCGTTCAACGTGATCCACACACAGGCAAAATCAAAAAAATCTGGCTCTCTGCCGCCACAGGAGAAGGCATCGATTTGTTAATAGAAGCATTGGTGGAAACCCTAAGAGATGGTAAAGTATGTCGGGCCGTTTGCCTGCCCTTTTCTCAAGCAAAATTACGCGCTTACCTTCACGAACGTGGAGCAGTGCAGCATGAGACATTGAGCGAATCTGGCCATTGGGAAATAAATATCGAGCTTTCTAAAAACGAATTTATTCGCTTATTTGAACCGCAGAGGAGTAACGCATCGCATGACCTGGAACGAACCGGGAAAAAGTGACAACAAAGATCCGTGGACAGGCAAGCAACGCGGCAATGAATCTCCACCTGAACTTGATGTATTAATCAAAAAATTCTTTCAAAAAATCACATCGCGACTACAAGGGCAGCGTACGGGATCGTCACAACCCACCCCTTCAACCTCCCCCATTGAGCCACGCGCAAAGTGGATTGTCTTTGCCTCGGCAGGAGGGCTTCTGTTGCTTTGGTTATTGGCGGGATTTTTTATTGTGGAACCCGCCTCTATAGGCGTTGTTTCTCGCTTTGGAAAATACATTTACACGGTTGAACCAGGCCTACACTGGATTCCGCAATTCATTGAAACCAAACAAGTCATCAATGAACAAAAAATTTCGTCTTACGCTTATGATGCGCAAATGCTAACAAGAGATGAAAATATTGTTTCTGTTGCTATTGCCGTTCAATACCGCATTGGCAACGCACGTGATTTTCTTTTCAATGTGGTCAGCCCACAAGAAAGTTTACAACAAGCCACGGCCAGCGCCTTGCGCCAAGTCATTGGTCACACCAACCTTGATGATGTGCTCACCTCGGGTCGCGACCAAATTCGCCAGCAAGTGCAAACTCTCCTTTCTCATATCATGCAGTCTTATCAAACAGGCTTATTGATTACAGATGTTACCATTCAACCGGCTAAAGCACCTGAAGAAGTAAAAGAAGCTTTTGATGATGCCATCAAAGCACAAGAAGACGAACAACGCATTATCAACCAAGCTGAATCCTATGCTATGCAAGTAGAGCCGATTGCAAAAGGTCAAGCGCAACGTTTGCTGACCGATGCTAAAGCGTATAAACAACAAATTGTTCTGCGCGCGCAAGGTGAAACAGCGCGCTTTTTAGCGCTGGTGCCGCAATATCAAAAATCACCGCAGCTGGTTAAAACGCGTCTTTACTATGACACTTTAGAAATGGTGTTGAGCAGCAGCACTAAAATTTTTCTTGATACTGCACAAGGCAACCCGATGTTTTACTTACCCCTAGATAAAATCGCAGCGCCTTTTTCTGTTGTCCCTAATAGCGCCTCTGCCGCCAATACTGCACCCATTGCAGCCGCTACAGGAGGCACACCATGAAACTGACGCTCAAAACAGCCGGCATCACTTTATTGCTGATCATGATTGCATTTTATAGTTCCGCTTTTATTGTGACACAAGGACAAGCCGCCATTTTGTTACGCTTAGGGGCTATTGTAAAAAACGCACAACAGCAACCGCTTATTTTAACACCGGGCCTGCATTTTAAAATTCCGCTCATCTACCAAGTAAAATATTTTGATATCCGATTGCAAACATTAGATATTCAATCCTCACGCATTGTGACGGCGGAAAAAAAAGATGTCATCGTGGATTATTATGTCAAATGGCGCATTGCTAACTTAGCGCTTTATTTTACTCGCACGAGTGGCAATCTTGCGCAAGCTTCTTTGCTACTCGAGCAACAACTCAATGATAATTTACGCGCGGAATTTGGTCGTCGTGTTATTCGCGATCTTATTTCAGATGAGCGTGCAAACGTCATGGAAAATTTAAACAAACAAATCAATGCCAGCGCAAAAGGCTTAGGCATTGATGTCGTTGACGTGCGTATCAAGCGCATTGATTTACCGACAGAAGTCAGCGCAGCCGTCTTTGATCGCATGCGTGCAGAGCGAGAACGAATTGCCACAGAGCACCGCGCCGAAGGAAAAGCAAAAGCAGAAGCCATTCGTGCAACAGCCGACGCCAATGTAACGCTTACGGTTGCAACCGCACAGGCGCAAGCCTCACAATTTCGCAGTGAAGGCGATGGACAAGCTGCCACTATTTACACGAACGCTTATAGCAAAGAACCTGGTTTTTATGAGTTTTATCGAAGCATGGGGGCTTATCAAAATGTCTTTACGAATAAAAACGATTTGATTGTGCTCCAACCTAACAGTCAGTTCTTGCGTTGTTTTAATCAAATACCTTCTTCAAGTCATACCCAGCATTAATCAGGAAAAATCATGGCAAAAAACATTGTGGTTATCGGCAGTCAATGGGGCGATGAAGGCAAAGGTAAAGTCGTTGATCTTTTAACAGATCATGTCGCTGCGGTAGTGCGCTTTCAAGGAGGGCACAACGCGGGACACACTTTGGTAATCAATGGCGAAAAAACCGTTTTAAGGTTAATCCCTTCTGGTATTTTACATCGACACGTGCAATGTTTTTTGGGAAATGGCGTGGTCATCTCCCCCAGCGCTTTAATTGAAGAAATCACACAACTTGAAGAAAAAGGAATCCCTGTTTACGCACAATTGCGCATCAGCCAAGCCTGTCCTTTGGTCATGCCTTATCATATTTTATTAGATAAAGCGCGAGAAACCGCGAAAGGTAAAGCCGCTATTGGCACCACGGGTCGCGGCATTGGCCCAACCTATGAAGACAAAATTGCGCGTCGTGGCTTACGTTTTGAAGATTTATCTTACCCAACACGTTTTGCAGATAAATTACGTGAAGTATTAGACTACCATAACTTTGTTTTGAAAAATTACTACCAAGCCCCCACGTGTGATTACACTGCCTTGCTCGATGAAACATTGGCGCAAGCAGAAAAACTGAATCCCCTCTGTACTGACGTCGCAAAAGCATTGTCTGACTTACGCCAAGCAAATGCCCCTATTTTATTTGAAGGCGCACAGGGCACTTTTTTAGATGTCGATCACGGCACTTATCCCTTTGTCACATCGTCCAACACTTTGGCAGGGGCCGCCACCTTGGGCACGGGTTTTGGGCCTTTATATTTAGATTATGTATTAGGCATCTGCAAAGCTTATACCACTCGCGTTGGCGCAGGCCCTTTTCCCACAGAGCAACTTAACGAGATAGGCCAATCTATTGCGCAACGTGGCAATGAATTTGGTAGCGTCACAGGGCGACCTCGCCGTTGTGGTTGGTTTGATGCCGTGATGATGCGTCGCGCTGTGCAACTCAACAGTGTTTCTGGCCTGTGTATGACAAAAATGGATGTGTTAGATCACTTGCCCAGCATTAAAATCGCAGTGGCTTATCATTACAAAGGCGAAACGTGCACCACCCCACCCAATGCAGCAGATGAGTTAGCACACTGTGAACCCCTCTATGAAGAACTCGCAGGTTGGCAAGCCAACACCCATGGCATCACAGAAAAAAATAAACTCCCCAAAGAAGCTATCGCTTATTTAGATCGTATTGAAGCCTTATTAGGCACCCCTATTACGATTATCTCAACAGGCCCTGATCGCAAAGAAACCATCGTGCTAACACACCCTTTTGCGTGATTCGCTTGTGTGTTTTTGTTGTAGGGGCAATTCTTGTGGTCACCCGTGGGCAGGTGCAAGGCCTGCCTGGTTTCTTTCTTTTTTAACGCTTCCTTAAATCTTCGCATTCTCCCTAAATCTCTTTGATAAATAAAGAAAATTGTGCAAAAATGCACCCTGTTTTAGCAGACCCCTTTCTCTTTCTACAAGAGACGATAGTCATGAGTTTACGAAAGCGTTTCTTAAAACTCGACAACTACCGCTGGGCTTTGCTCTTTGGTATTCCCATTTCCATCGCCATTCTCATCCCGCTGTTAGCCATGGGCGTGCTCTCTAGCACTTTTCTGGTGCCAGAGTGGCTCGTTGGCTGCTTTTTTATACCCAGCTTTGTGGGAGGCTTCACGGCTTCCGCAGGGTATATTGGCCGCTTGATCGACACCATTACCAATGCAGTCAAAAGAAAAAAAGAAGGCAAAGGTCGCCCTGTTACGCTGGTGTCGCTTGCTTTAAATAAACAGTTGCGCCCCACCCCCGTCTCTAAATGGGAAACCCTATTCACAGCACTTTGTATTGCTTTGGCCATTGCCCTGAGCTTGGCATTCATCTTTTCTTCTGGCGCCATTCCTTTTGTCAATTTGATCCCTCACGCTTTTGCTTGCACGATTTTCACCTTAGCCAATATCAACATCTTTGCTGGCTTGGGCAACCGCTTTGGCTCAAGTGTGGGTGTTGTTTCTAGCTTTACAAATAAAACCCCTGCGGACACACTGCGTTTACCTGGAGAACGTATTGCCATGCTGGCCGCTGTTATCATAGGCCTTCTCCTCTCCATCACTTTAGCGGCCACATTAGGAATGGGGCTCATTCCCGTGGCAGGAATCACCAGCTTCTTCATTGGCACCACAGGCATCCCCGCATTAACAGGCACTTTATTTGCTTTAAGTTTCACAGGACAACTGACTTCAGCAACAGATTATTTTTCACGTGCAGGCTACTACTTAAAATATCTTTATTTAAAAGCAACAGATCAAACAGATGAGAACGTTATAAAATACGTGCAAACACGTCAGCATGAATACCGCGGTGCTTTAGTGGGTGTTGCTGCTGGGCTGGCGCTGGGCGCCATTGCCGTGACAGCATTGATGCTCACACAGCCACAATTATTTGTGGGTGCGCTGGGCGTGATTGCACTTGTGATGGTCGTTGTCACTGCTGTAAGTATTTTAGGGGGTATTGCTTCTCGCACAGGGCGTCTTTTAGATGGCTTTGAATCACGACGAAAAAGAGAAAAAAAAATCGCTGAGGCAGATCAAGAAAATCATCCTAAGAACGATCGTGTCGCTCCTTCTTCTCAGATGAGGAGGATACTCAGTCATGAAAAAAACCTGGATTGCTTCGCTGGCGCTCGCAATGACGGCCCGGAGGGAGGGAAGGACAGGGACGCGCCTTTCTCTACAAATACGGGGCCACATACACATAAGCCATGCCCGCGAGGCACCCCAGTAAATGACCTTCCCACGACGCCTCACGCCGTAACGGCAACAAACTCATTGCCATGCCCCCCAAGTAATACAAGCAGATTAGCGCAAGAATCAAGGCCATGGCGGTGCCTTCATGAAAAGAGCGCATTAACAAAAAACCCCAATATCCCATCATCAGCGCACTGGCACCCACATGAAATGCAGAACGCCCAAAGAGCCACACTCCCAAGCCGCTAACCAACACGATAAAAATCGTTAGAGAAAAAAACGTGGATTCTCCATAAATAGAAACCAAGTCAATTAAGATAAAAGCGGGGATGGAATTTACAAACAAATGTTCAAAATTACCGTGTAAAAAAGGCGAAAATATAATCCCAAACAAACCCCAGATTTTTCTTGGATAGATCCCAAGTACATTTAAACGATAACCCAGCAACCCATTCACAAGATGCACTGCCCATAAAATTAAAATACAGAGCAAGGCAAAGCCAAGATGAGCCTTGCTCAATTCTATGATGGTGTCTAGCTCGTTGATAAAATCCATTTACCCCTCCACACTATCGTTAAATAAGGGCAAGTCTTGGTACTGCGGATGAATAGCCTTATAAAAAAACCGAGATACAAAGGGAAAATAAACACCTAACATGACAGACTGCAAAACAGTGGGAAACAACACCCGCGCGCAAGAAAATAAAGACTTAAAATAACCGCTTAGATCAAGGGGCACCTCCCCCATCTTAAATAAAACAAGCCAATGTTGACCCGCTTCATCTACAAACCAACGATCAATCACAACGTGTTGCATTCGCTTATTTTTAAATAACGTAACGGGATAATTTGTTTTTGAGTGTGTATACACAGACAATAATGGCTTGCCACGCACATCTTGCAGTGTTTGATGTAACACACGTTCAACCAAATCAACCCCTTTGCTTAACAAAGCATGCGGCGTCCCCAAACCTTGTAATACCATTTTCCAATGATTTTCTTGATCCTCTTTTTGCTGCTGTTGCCACACAGGCAAAGAGGTTTGACAAATTTGGATCAACAAACGATGCAGTAAAATGCCTACATTACGAATCATCCTGCTTTCTAGCAAAGGCGCATCCCGTGTTTTTTCAAGCACGATACGATCTGATAAATAATTTAGCGGCTCAGAAAGCCGTGGCAAACGTCGGTAGTATTTTTCTTTTTTTATCGTGGATAACGACAATGCAGGGGCTTTATTAAGCTGTGTTTTATCAAGATGCGGCCATAACAGCGCCAAAAAACTTCCCCCAGCGGGTAAATAGGCTTTTTCTTCTGTTGGCTTTACGGTCCAGGTTAAAAATAAATTTGATTTAGCACGCGTCACTGCCACATAAAGCAAGCGCTGCAATTCACTTTCTGCTTTTTGTTGATCGATGTAACGCAAATATTGATAAACCGGATCAGGGGACGCGCTTTCTACTGATTTCAGCGGGGCAATTAATAAATCTTCTCCCCCTGTTATTTTCGGCCTTTCTAACCACAGCAACAACGCATGCGGATCATACACCGTAGTAGCATGCAAGCTTGGCAAAATAACGGTATCAAACTCCAAGCCTTTTGCTTTGTGTATGGTCATCAGCTCTACTGAACAGGCTTTTCCTCCCTGCGCATGCACAAATATTTTTTCTAATGCAGCAGCAAACACATCGCGTGCAACAATATCACCGCCTTCATCCATCTCATGTAACAAACTAAAAAAAGTAGTTACGTAAGTTTGCTCATCAGAAGAGGTAATGCAGTGCTCACCCCCGAGTGCTCGCCAAGTCATTTCTACCCACTCAGACAAAGCACAGCGTTGACGCATCGATAACGCACGCATTAACACAGGCATCACATGAGAAATATTTTTTTTGCCCGACTCACTCAAAGACAAGGTTTCGAAAACAAGCAGTGCATCCCATATCAATGTTTTTGCTTCTGCAACACACGTTAAATCAGGCAAACACAACCCACACCAGGGTGCACGCAGCAATGCCAGCCAAGCGGTTCTGTCGGTTAAGTAAAGCAAAGCACGCGTTAACATCACCAAATCTTGAATAACCGAATTTTGCATGATGGCGCTAATTTCAGTGGCATTAAATGCGATATTTTTTTCTTTTAATAGCGGGACTATCTGCAATAAATGCGATCTGCTCCGCACTAAAATAGCTATTTTTTGATGCGGCTGTTTTTTTAAAACACGTGAAATAATGTCACAAACTAAACTCGCTTCTTCTCTCCCTTTTTCGTCTTGCCCATAATAATAAACCACTTCTGATTCACCGGGTGGTTTGCTTGCAACAGACGCTGAAAAAACAATATCACCTGTAACCATTTCATTTTTCTTTGGAAAAATTTTTTCAAAAATTTCATTTGACCAAGACACCACCCGTGGCAAACTTCGAAAATTAGCCGATAGCTTTAAAGATTTTAATTTTATTTTTCCAACCCCCTGCGTCATCGCCTTAATAAATAAACCCACTTCTGCTTTGCGAAAACGATAAATAGATTGCATCGGGTCGCCGACCAAAAATAACGTTCGACCATCTCCTTTTTCCCAACCTAAGGTTAATTTTTCTAATAAATGAAATTGCGTAAAGGCGGTATCTTGAAATTCATCGACTAATATATGTTGAATTTTATAATCCAAATTCAGCATTAAATCAGAAGGCGCTGCTTCATCACCCAACGCCATCAACGCCTTTAATGTCATCTCCACATAATCCGTCTTGCGCGCTTGTTGAAAATTTAATTTAAGATGCGCAACCAAAACAGGTAACACGGTTAACACCTGCGTCAACATCTCCCACTGCGCCTCTTCATAAACAGGTGGCGGCAACATCGAAAATTCAGCAAGTTGCTTTTCAAGCGATGCTTCTTCTGAAAAAGCAAGAAGCATGTCTAACATATTTTTTTTCATCATTTTAAAAACAGGCTTTTCTGTGCCAGTGCCCACTGGAAATCCTTCTCGCACGGTGACTATTTTTCTTAATTTTCTTTCTTTGGTTAGCAAGAGTTGAACCAAGCCACGCCAATAAGGAATCTGCGACACATGATCATCCGGAAAATGCCGCATCGTTAAAAAGGGATAAATAGCATGGTTTTTTTCAACATGCTGCGCTGCAAAGCGCGCCAACGCAAGCAAGTGATTTTGTTGTTCAAAAGGGATAGCAACACTTAATTTTTTAATATTTTCTAACAGCACGTCTTGTAAACTTTTTTCTAAGATCTCTCGCAACTGAGGTAAATCCGCCTGCCCTAATGGCAAGTGCAACAACCATTGATCCCGTTTTTTTAATAAGTTCACCAAGAGGGTTTCAACTAAACGATAATTGTTATCTAAGTGCGATAATATTTTTTTAAGTGGGGAAGTCCAGGATAAATTTTCTTGCAAACCTTCTAATAAATCATGAACAGATTTCACATATAAAATGTCATCGTCTATCATTTCAACCGCATCACTTATCAACGATTTAAAAGGCGCTTGACGCACCAACATCGCGCACAACGCATCGATAGTTAAAATTCGCAAACGATGCGGATTATTCAATAACTGCCACTGACATTGCTTATCTTGCGCCAACACTGCTTTTGCCAGCTGCCATGTCACCACTTGATGCGGGGCACTGGGTGAAGTTTGTTTTGCACTCGATAAAGCGTACATCACACGATGTCGCATCTCTTGCGCGGCTTTGCGTGTAAATGTCACCGCCAATATTTCTTCCGGCATCGCAACTTTCGCTAACAAAGCCAAATAGCGCTGAATTAGTAATGCTGTTTTACCTGACCCTGCTGGCGCTTGCACAATAAACGAATGTGTCAAATCTAATGCTTTATCGCGCTCAAGTTGATCAGGATGCGTAATTTCCATATGATCCCTACCATTCTGACAGACTGCTTCAAACGGGTAATTTAACATGAAGATTATCTTCGCAGGCACGCCCGCTTTTGCGGTCCCTACCCTAGAAGCCCTTTTAAAAACCGAACATCACGTTCAATTGGTTTTAACGCAACCTGACAGACCCACAGGCCGCGGTCAACAGGTGCAATATAGCCCCGTAAAAGCCACTGCGCTCAAACATGGATTAACCGTGTTACAACCGCCCAGCCTTAAACCCGTAGAAATTCAACAGTTTCTTGCGCAACAAGGCGCTGATCTCATTGTCGTGGTTGCCTATGGCTTGCTGCTGCCTGAAGCGGTGCTCTCTATGCCACGCTATGGCTGCATCAATGTGCACGCTTCTTTATTACCACGATGGCGCGGTGCCGCACCCATCCCTTATGCGTTATTACACGGTGATAAAGAAACGGGTATTACCATCATGGCCATGGATAAAGGCTTAGACACCGGCGATATTCTCTTGCAATCCAAGCAACCTATAAAAGCGCAAGATACCACGCAAACACTACATGATGCCCTTGCACCGCTCGGGGCAAATTTACTTATAAAAACACTTGAACAGCTCACAAAAACAGGCAAGTGTGCACACCAAAAACAAGATGAACCGCTTGCAACACACGCAGGCAAAATCAGCAAAGAACAAGCTAAATTAAACTGGCAAGCCTCTGCCACCTTACTAGAAAGACAAGTACGCGCTTTTAACCCTTGGCCCGTTGCACATTTTGAATGTGCAAACACCTCTCTTCGTGTTTGGGCAGCAGAAGCCATTGCCGCAACCACGCCTGCCGCCCCTGGCACCCTCGTTGCTGTTACCCCTGAACACCTCTATATTGCCTGCAAAGAAGGCTTGTTTTCTCCTCGCGTATTACAATTTTCAGGTAGAAACCCCACGCCTTGGCAAGCGGTCTACAATGCCAAACGTCACCTCTTCACGGTAGGCAACCTACTCCCCTCATGACACCCCACCACATGAAGCCTCTTAATAAAGCCCACTTAGAAGCCGCATTACCTTCGCTTACGATTTCTGTTTTTGATTCACTGCCCTCGACCAATGACTTTCTTAAACAACAAACCCCTCACCTACATCTATGCCTAGCAGAACAACAAACGGCAGGACGGGGTCGCCTAGGCAAAACTTGGTTTTCACCCCACGGCATGAATCTTTATTTTTCTTTATTGTGGCCACTGCTTGACACGCACATTGCGCTGGAGGGACTGAGCCTTGTCGTCGCCTTATCCATTGTAAAAACGTTAACGCAGTTTGGCATACACGAGGCCCTTAAAATCAAATGGCCTAATGATATTTATGCTGACAATAAAAAATTAGCTGGCATCCTTATCGAATCACAAACTGAAAGTCGTGCGCCTCGTCAAATTATTATCGGGGTAGGTTTGAACGTTAATATGCCCGCTGGCACTGCGCCTGACACATTAAAACCTTGGACCTCCTTGCAAATTTTATTAAACCGCACGCTTAATCGTCATGATCTTGTCGTTACACTCACACGCGCCTTGCTTGCAACATTAACGCAATTTTCACAAAAGGGTTTTATACATTTTTTACCCGCCTGGCACGCCTGGGATTATCTTGCGGGTAAAAACATTCATTTAAAAACAGGGGATCATACGTTGCACGGCATAGCACAAGGCGTGAATGAAAAAGGCCACCTTTTATTAAGAACAGCGGATGGACACCTCCATGCGCTTGCTTCAGCAGAAATTATATGAAAATGCACCTGATTGCCGTTGGCAAAAAAATGCCTGCTTTTGTTGAAGAAGGCGTGCAAACCTACCAAAAAAGACTGCCGCCTGATTTTCAACTTAACGTGATAGAAATTGATCCCGCACAGCGCAATAAAAATTTTGACGTAACACGTGCTTTGGCACAAGAAGAAGCGCGCATCTACAAAGCCATTCCTCCTAACAGTCTTGTGGTGGCATTGGCTATCCAAGGCAAAAATTGGGACACCCCTTACCTTGCACAGCAGCTTGAAAGCTGGGGGCTGCAATATTCACAGGTTTGTTTCTTGGTGGGGGGGCCTGACGGACTTTCTTCTGGCTGCATAAAAAGAGCTCATTTATTATGGTCACTCTCCGCGTTAACCTTGCCACACCTCCTGGTGCGTGTCATTGTTGCAGAACAACTTTACCGTGCACATAGTTTGCTAAACCACCACCCTTATCACCGCCACTAGTTTGACGCTTTGTTGGTTGAAAGCTAATATTTTAAATAGTTTATCCTTATTCCATCCTATTTTAGGAAAAAATATGCAAAAACCATGGCAGGTCTTACTCTCGCTATTGTTCATGATTACCTACAGCGCAGCGGCTTGCGCTGATTTTAGTTACCCCGTATTAGTGTTAGACGCAGCGGACACAAATACCTTGCCCGCTTATTTCAGAACGATGGCCACGCCACTGCCAAGCAATACCACGGTGTCAACACAAGGCTTGTCAAAGCTGCCCGCCATGGGGAGTGCGCAATTTTCTGAAAAACAATTATTAGCAGTCATCAATCAGTTTCATCCTTCCACGCTGATGATATTTGATTTACGTCAAGAAGATCATGGCTTTCTTAATGGCAATGCCATTAGTTGGTATGGCATTAACAACCAAGCTAACCTCGGTAAAACACCCCAACAAATTGAGCAAACGCAATTTGAGTATCTGAGCAATTTACAAAACATGACAAATATTGTGATACAAAATATCACACAAAAAGCAGCAGACGGGCGCATTCTCATGGCTACCCCTTTATCTATGGCCCCCAAAACAGTTTATGCAGAATCTGATCTCACACGCGCTTATAATTTTGGTTATACCCGCATTTATGTCACTGACCACAAAAAACCGACCCCTGCGCAAGTCGATCACTTCGTTAGCACTATCCAAGCCTTACCCGCACCTACTTGGGTCTATTTCCATTGTCGTGGTGGGCAAGGACGCACCACAACATTCCTAACCCTACTAGACATGATGCACAACGCAAAAACCGTGAGTGTTAATGACATTATTGCGCGTCAAGCATTATTGGGCGGGGTAGACTTATCACAACTACCTCCGAAAGACGATGTCAACTATCAAGATGCGGCTGATCGTTTACAATTTTTAAAAGATTTTTATGACTATGCCAAGGCGGGTAACTTCAAAATGACTTGGACGAACTGGACACAAAACCAAACGCAAGCCGCAGCTATCAAAGCGGCAACCGAAAAAAATACACCCGCTAAACCGCTCCCACAGGCAAGCCTTCCAAATACAGCCAGTGAAGAGGCCACCGCTCCCACCCCCACTCAAAAACCAGCAGAGACTGCTACCACTACCGCAACAACACCCCCTGCTCCTGCCGCCACTGCCACCACCCCACGCACCCCCAACGCCACCCCGCTCGCTACGCCTGCATTACCTAACATCAGCGCACCTGCTCAAGTGACTTTGCCTACCGCGGATTAAGCGGCAGCGATGAAGGTCGCCTTTCTTCTTCTAAATCCCTGCTCGCATTAAGCGAAGGAGAAGAAGGCGCAGACCCTGCTTCCGATGCCGTTGCACCACTTACCAATAAACATTGAAGCTGCCGTTGTGCTTTCTCCATTTGCATCGAGAGGCCAGCTACCGCACATTCTAAACTCTCCCAGTGCGTCGTCATTGCTTCCCCGTCGCATACTGTCGTCACCTCGCGCTCTTCCGCTTCGATGCGCGCCTGCCGCTCGCGCCATTGCGCTTCTATGCGCGCCCACTTCTCACACCGCTCTGCTTCGATGCGCGTCCGCCTTTCACGCCCTTCCGCTTCGATGCGTGCCACCTCTTCGCGCGTTTTTGCTGCTGAACGCTGCCTACTTTCTTCACTCCTTTGCAATATGGCCGCTAACTTCTTATCTTGTTCAATCGCTTGCCTTTCCCATGCGATGGTTTTATCCATGACCCCATTAAACGCTGCGATGACAGATTCATTTTCTGCCTTCAAGCGACTTATTACTGCCGCAAGAAAACCTCTTATATTTCCTGAAATTGCTGCATCCATTGATTCAACGGTTTTTTCTTGTTTATCCGGGTGATATTTTAACAGCCATGCGTGATAATGTTTAAGCCAGCCTATTCTCATCACCTGTAGTGCTTCTAACCATGCCTCCCTAACTTGTTTTGTTTTTGAACGACCAACGGAGTCATTAATTAATTTAAAATAAGCCCCTTCTGTTTCTACTAAAAACGACCTAGTACATTCCAATTGTCTTTCCAATATCGCCCGGTCATGCAGCCCTTCATTTGCATTTTTATTAGGCACTACCAGGTCTTCAATTGTTTCTTTCTCTTGCAAATTCACCACCCCCGCCCAACCCTTCATAAGGATTTGGATCGCCGTCAAAGGGGGCACCGAATTTGGTTCTTTTTGTAAACGTTGTTGCAATTTTGCGTGGGTGCTACTTTGCTCTGCAAACACCCCTGAGGTTTCCCCGCTTAGCGTGTGAACTACCAACTGATGCGGCTGAGATAATTCAGTTAATCTGCCTTCTAAGGCCACCCACTGGCGTTTTTCATCATCAGTTTGTTTATAGACTTCTAACCAAGTTGCTTTGGCGGCCTCCCATTCTCTTTCCCATCGGCATCGTTCAATAACTGGGTCCAATACTTGCCATAAGACTTTATTACACAGACCTTGCAAATGAGATTGATAATAATTTGTTAAGCGCTGTTTGTATCTGCGCAATAAGAGCAAGTCCTGCGTATCCTCGCTGACATCTCCCTTTTGACTGGATATCTGTTGGATAATGTTTGTAAGCATTGATTCCTTTTTTTCAAGATCAGCCATTAAATCTTGGTAGCTCTCTTCAAACATCAAGACATGTATTCTTTGTTCAAGTAAATAGATAATATTGTCTGGTTCTGCACAGCACTTAATGGATTTTTTAAAATTTTCTATCTCATCATGACTAAACTGCAATTCAGAAAAACACGCATTGAACCCCCTTATTAAAGGTTTCCCTGTTAAATCTAAGCCTTTTTCTTGAAACCAAAGCAAACACCACAAAGCATCTTGCATCACCCCTTCTGCTTTCCACTGGTCGCGTGTTTTAAGACGTAATTTTTCTGGTAAAAATAAATTGAAAACTTGTTTTGCCAAGATATAAAACAAGACTGTGCGTTGATGAAGCAGGTTATCTATACTACCCTGTGCTCCCTTCTCACTTTTTAACTGCCAGAGCAATTCATTAAAACAATGTAGATAGCTTTCCTTACAAGCAACCAACTTTGATTGACCGAATGTATCAGCGCACAACGCTTTTTCACACTCACACAAACTCTGAAAAGCCAACTCGCCAGCGGGATGACTTAATCTGGCTTGCGCTATTTTTTTTCTCAACCAAGACAAGCTCAGTAATCTCATCACTAACCACCCCCCAAAACCTAATATCTTTATTGCCAATACGGACTGTTCTAATTTGGCATAAGGCAACACCTCGCCTGCTTGATGTAAATTCCCTACCTTGGCATCTATCTTTTCAAGACAAGCAACACGACGTCGTGCTAACCATCGACTGAATGCAGAACGAGAAATATCAGCAGCAATCGCCGCTTCTTGGTTTAAACTCAACGACAAACACAGGCTTAACTTATGCCAATCTACCTGTTCACTGTCCGTTGACATATTGCCCTCTAGGCTCGTTTAAATAAGCTTAACGATGCACGCGCACGAATATTTGTGTTGTCTGTCGTAGCAGGCGGCGGTGCAGTGCTCGATGAGGCGGCAGCACCTGATTGTGCAGCTAATAAGGCTTCCATTTGCTGCATCATCTTTTGTAATCTCTCTTCCATGATGCTGACGGTGCCTTCTAATCGTTGTCCACTCGCTTCTAAGCGTTGCCTGTTTTCTCTTTCTTCGCGAGATTCTGCTTCTAAACGTGCTATCTGTTCGCGCGCCGCTTTTTCTAAACACTCCCGATCTCTTCTTTCTTCCTCCAAGTTACGTCGAAGTTCTTGTATTTCTGTGTCGGCAAGCGCTCTTGCACGAAGCGCTTCATCTCTTTCGCGCACTGCCGCATCGAGTGCGGCCGCCACTTTTTCAAGCGATTGCAAATCAACCAGCGCATCACTGTGACTCGTTGTCGCTGCAGGCGAAATTGGATGATCACTTGCCATCTGATCATCTCGAGGCGGCGGCACAATGAGCGCACGGTGTTGATTTTTTCTGGCTGCATCAAGCACACCAAAAGTACGAGGATGCATCGTGCCATACAAATAAGAACGCCCAAGCACAGAAACATCTGCTGACGCCCAAAAAACATGGACCATCTTCATCGTTTCTTCTTCTGCTCTATATAAAGCAGCGGGGCCTTCTCGTTCACCCATCAAATACATCCGCAAACAAAGCAACCATAAAATTTTATAATCAAAACGACGTTGTTTTTGCCTCTCATTTAAACTATCAAGACTACTCAACACAACTTCTTTTTTATGGACATAGCCCTCTAATGCCGTTAACTCATCTTTTAAAAAACAGCCCGCTTCGCCAGTTGATATTTGCTCTTGTCGTTTAAGTGATAGTTTAGTGACAAAAAGCGGGAACAACACATCATAAAGAATCGTCACAATCCGCTCGATGAAAGTATCTTTCCTTTTTTCAAGAATAATTTCGGGGCTCGTAAAAAGATAATCCAGCAGAGATTTTCCTGACAGTTTTTGTGCGTCTTCTAGTAAATCATCTTTAAATAAACGGCAATAACAAGTAAAAATCCTGAAATAAATATTTGCATTAAGAAAATCATTTTTTTCAAAAAAATCCTTAGCACGATCGATCAACATAAACAAAAACGCTGGCAAGGCCTTCAAAGCATACGTTTGGCCTGAGTCAATATTTAAGGAGATACGATCGATTGATCTATTCACAATGCTCATGCAATCAATAGAGTCTGAATGTAAAAATTTACTCATGAGTAAATCGCCATCACTGGCCACGCAAAATAGATCGCTGCCGTCGTAACCCGCTCGACATAAAGCGTCATAACCGGCAAAAAACCTATTATAATCTTCACTCGGAAATGCTTGCTGTGTTTCAAAGAGTATTTCGGCAATGTGTTTTTCAGAGAATTTTTTTAAATAAGGATCACGCACTAACGAAGGGTATAACTTAAGAGATAAATTTAATAATGCAAGATTTCTCTCTTTTAACGCATAAACAAAAAGTTTTTGCCCGCTTTCATCCTTTAAAATTTTTTCTTTAAACAATATTTCCAATATTTCAATTTGGGTGGCAGATTCCATCTTATTTTCTTGCGTTAGTATGATATCCAGGAGCTGCTGTTCTTTGATGCTCGCATTGACCATCACGTCTGGATAAGCCCTCAAATAGAGGTTCACCATAGGAAAATACCTGAGTTTCAGTGCCGTTAAAAAAATACTGGCTGATTCAGGCAAAACACGTTGTATTTCAACAGGTGATAACGCTTGCAAAGGCGCTATGTGTTGTCTCAAGGTTTCTTGAATCAAGGGGTTTTTGTCAGCTATCAATTCACAAGTAATGCTTTCTTCACGCTCATTAAGATGAAAGGGATTACATTTTTTTTGAATAAAGAAGCTCACCATTTCAGCATAATGAAGATGATTTTTTGCGTGGCGGTGCAATAAAATTAAGGCGTTGTTGCCGATAAAATCCAGATTATCGCCAATACAATCCTGATCAACCGTCAACAATGCCTCAATTAAATTTCCACGATCCGCTTCTCGGCCTGTATCTCTGAGCGCAGCAAGACCTAATCGCCTTGTTAAGTTTGTTCTTATCTCACCCACAGCAAGATCAGATGGCGGGCTTTCGCCGTTATAACGATTATCTCCGTGTGCACATAAAAAATTAATTGCCATTTCCCCGTCATTATTTCTTTCAAAAAAATTAGCCCCTCTCTCCAAAAGCGCACGTATCAATAGCGCACGCTTTCCCAGATCGGCGTGAAGCTCAGAGGACGCCAGCATAAAATGTAAAACTGTATTGCCATTTCTTTCTTTTTCATTGACCTGAAGGGGCAAAGTCAATAACTGCGCTGTAGAAACCGCCTCACCCAGGAAGGCGGCTTGAGCAGTCGCTTGATATAAGTTAGCTACATGGAATGCTGAAAATTCTTCTTTTAATAGTCTTTGTCTTGCTGTGAGTGCCGTTATTAAGGTGTCCAGTTGTGTCGATTGTTCTGTCAGTATTTCCGCTACTTCTTGGAAACCACAATCTTGACGATAAGAATCGCTGATACAATCACGTGCTTGACAAAAAGAAACCGGATTTCTTCGTCGTCTTACCTCTGTACCAGGTACTTCTGCGAGAAAAAAATAAAAATCCTCCGCCAAGCCTTCCAAAATATGCTTCAAGGCAACTATTAATTTCTTTCTTTCTTCTGGTTTTCCCAGTCTAAAACATATCATACTGGCGCCCTTTTCAAGCAAGCCAGGGATTAATCCCGCTAATGCATCAATAGACGGGTGTGTAAAACCAATTTCTTTTGCACAATGAATAACGGATACATCTTCTGATAAGAGGGTTTCAAATGCTTGCATAACCAGATTGCAGCACACGGCTGAAACTGCGTTTAACTGTTCTTTTAATTCCTTGAGTAATGCGTTTTTTGATTCTAACGAAATAGGTTGTGGGATATGCACATAATTTTCTGAAAACTTTTTGATAACCTCTAACCTTTTTGTCACCATTAATTGAAAAAGGTTGGCATATTGCGCTTGAAGCACTTCTCCAAAATAACAATCCAGTTGTTTTTTTATATAACTTTGATCGACAAACTGTGTACCCTCTAAATACGCCAAACAAGCTCGTTTTTTTTCCTCAGGCATTAAGAGCACTTCAAGTAGCGCAACACGTTTTGACTGAGTGGCCTGAAAAAGCAAAGCGGTGCCTTGGCTTACCTCCGCTAATTTTGGATAGTGATCATTTAAAAATGTTTCAGCTGTTCTGCGCGCTTGCAGATGTAAGGCAGCACGTTCAGGAGGAGAGATATAAGGCACAATGTCACACAAGCGCAACACCCTACTGCGTTCTTCCAGATCAGAAAAAATAAACTGGCTCATGCGCAAATCACCTGATTTCAATACATAGCCCAAGCACTCATTAAAACAACAACGGAGGACGTGCTCCCTCTCTCCTGCACTTGTTTTTGCGGGTGCAGAGGTGCTGTATTGATCATTCGTTTGAAGTATTCTTCTCATCATATTCTGTAAAAATCCTAAAAATAACGCCGCTATTAGTCCTCAATTATAGTGTTGGTTAAAATCAAGTCAAACTATAAATTGAGACAAAAAAACCCGGTGGCACTGTGAAGCACCACCGGGTTTCTTTTGAGCTTAAGAGAAAGAACTAAGCTTCTTCTTCGGCAACTTCTACTTGAACTGCTTGTGCGCCCTTAGGACCACGTTCAATTTCGAAAGTAACATATTGCCCTTCAGCTAATGTTTTGAATCCTGAGCCTTTGATAGCAGAGTAATGCACGAATACATCTTCTCCTCCATCTTGAGTTTCAATAAAACCAAACCCTTTGGACTCGTTAAACCACTTCACTCTACCTTTTGGCATATTACAAAAACCTCTTACAATAAAATAAACAATACTTGGTGATGATATAGACTTCTCTCAAAACCCACTTAAAAAAATAGGCTTTAAAAGAAGTCTATTATTTACCAATAATCTTGACTATCTAAAAATAGCCGAAAACCAGTATAGACGATGTTTTTCTAACAAGGAAGCTTTTTATTGGGGGCCTGCCTCTACAATCGCTTGACTCACATCAAAGCGCTTAAAATTCTCTTTAAAGCGGGTCATTAATGCTTGCTGGTGTAAAGCGTATTGCGCTAGATTTTCCCAGTTTTTTCTAGGATCTAACACTTCGTCAGCCACCCCTTCCAAGTGTTGGGGGATCGCCAAATTAAAGCCCGGCAAAATAGTGTAATCAGCCTTGGCCGCCGCCCCTGTCACAATGCTTTTCACCACGGCACGTGTTGTTGGAATATCAAATCGCTGCCCGCCTTGTCCGTAAGGGCCTTGCGTCCAGCCCGTATTCACCAAATAAACCTTCGCCCCCGTTTCTTCTAAACGCTTGAGTAATAGCGCTGCATACACTTTCGGCGGGCGAGGGAAAAAAGGCGCACCAAAACACGTGCTGAAGGTTGGCTTCACAACATCGGTTGACCCTACCTCTGTACTCCCCACCAAGGCGGTATAGCCGCTTAAAAAATAATAGGCCGCTTGAGCTTTTGATAACATCGCAACCGGCGGCAATACGCCATATAAATCACAGGTTAAAAAGATCACGGCATTGGGCGCACCCGCTTGATTTTCTGCGACACAAAAAGGAATGTAATCACGCGGATAGGCAGCGCGGGTATTTTGCGTTAAAGAAGCGTCCTTATAATCAGGCGTTAATGTGTCAGGATGTAAAACCACATTTTCTAAGATAGCCCCTTCACGAATCGCATCCCAAATCAGCGGCTCTTTTTCTTTTTGTAGATCGATGCATTTTGCATAACATCCCCCTTCAAAATTAAAAACGCCTTCACGACTCCAGCCATGCTCATCATCCCCAATTAAATGGCGATCTGGATCGGCAGATAACGTTGTTTTGCCTGTGCCTGACAACCCAAAAAATAAGGCAACATCCCCTTGTTCACCCTGGTTCGCCGCACAGTGCATCGGCAATACTTCTTTTTCAGGCAAGATAAAATTTAAAATAGAAAACAATGCTTTTTTCATCTCACCGCCATATTGCAAACCACACAGCAATATTTTTCGCTCAGTGAAGTTAATAATCAGCGCGGCTTCACTGTGTACGCCCTCTTTCTCACCCGCTAACAATAAAGAACTGGCGTTTAAGAGTAGCCAGCCTTGAGGATCATACTCTGCGTGTAAAGTACGAATAAACAAATGACGCGTAAATAAAGCGTGCCACGCTTTTTCTGTGATAACGGTCACGGGCAATTGATAACGTTTATCTTCACCCACCGCTAAATGTGACACAAACAATTCTTTATCTTGGAGATGGGCTTGTGCCTTTTGCCACAATGCTTGAAAACATGCAGAATCAAACGGTTGATTGCGCTCATTCCAATCGACCGTGTTTTCGGTAATCTCATCTTTGACAATAAAACGATCTTTAGGAGAACGCCCCGTGCGCTTGCCCGTTTCTACCTTGAGCGCCCCTTTTTCTGTCAGCACCCCTTCTTTTTTTGCTAAAGCCCTTTCAACCAAGGCCGCTGTTGATAAATTAATATGTGTGTTTTTACCCCATTGTGTATGGCTCATCAGTGGCTCCTGCGAGAAAAAAATTAAACTGCATGGTAATCGACTTCAAAGGCTGAAACAACGCAACAAAACGCAAATATTGATGGAGTGGCTTGCTTCTCTGCTTAGCGGCGAAGCAATCCACTCCATCAATATTTCACGCTAGATATTCTCGTGTTTTTAGAAATTGAATATCAGGCCAGCGCTCCATGGTAAGCTGTAAATTCACTTGGGTAGGCGCCAAGTAAGTTAATTGATTTGCCCCATCTAGCGCGAGATTATGTTGATTTCTATTTTTAAATTCTTCTAATTTTTTATTATTTACACATTGCACCCAACGCGCGGTCACAACACCCACAGATTCATAGGTACAATTGACGTTATATTCATATTGCAATCGATACACCACCACATCAAACTGCAACGTACCTACCGCACCTAAAATTAAATCATTGCTAATCACAGGCCTAAATAATTGTGTCGCCCCTTCTTCTGAAAGTTGCGTCAACCCTTTTAATAACGCCTTGCTTTTTAAAGGATCTTTTAAACGAATTAAACGAAACAATTCTGGCGCGAAAAAAGGAATACCTGTGAATTGTAAATTTTCACCCTGCGTAAATGTGTCACCAATTTGAATCGTGCCATGATTATAAAGGCCAATGATATCACCTGGCCAAGCTTGCTCGGCTTGCTCACGGTTGCTGGCCATGAAGGTCAAGGCTTGATTGACTTGCACTGTACGCTGCGTGCGCACTTGATACAGCTTCATGCCTTTTTCATAACACCCTGAGCATATACGCAAAAAAGCAACTCGATCACGGTGCGCAGGATCCATATTGGCTTGAATCTTAAAAACAAACCCGGAAAAATGATTTTCTTGCGCCTCCACCAAACGACTTTGTGTTTCACGCGATTGAGGCGGTGGAGCATACACCACAAAAGCATTAAGCAACTCGCGAATACCAAAATTATTGACAGCCGATCCAAAAAAAACAGGCGTTAATTTTCCTTGCAAAAACAAGGCTTGATCAAAATGATGAGAAGCCCCTTTGACAAGCGCTAACTCATCACGCGTTTCTTGCGCGAGCACACCACATAATTTATCGAATGCTGGGTTATCTAACCCTTCAATAACCTCTACCGCTTTAATTTTATGTTGTTGGCCTGGTTGATAAAGATAAATTTTATCTTCTAATAAATGGTAAATACCCTTGAAAAATTTCCCCATGCCAATGGGCCAGGTAATAGGCGCGCAATGAATATTTAAGACCTGCTCGATTTCATCTAACAACTCAATGGGGGAGCGGCAATCTCTATCAAACTTATTGATAAATGTCACAATGGGCGTGGTTCGCAAGCGACACACCTCTAATAACTTAATCGTGCGCTCTTCTACCCCCTTCACACCATCAATCACCATAAGTGCGCAATCTACCGCGGTTAAAGTGCGATAAGTATCTTCAGAGAAATCTTGGTGACCTGGCGTATCTAACAAATTGATAATGCGACCCTGATATTCAAATTGCATCACCGAGGTCGTAACAGAAATACCCCGCTGCTGCTCCAAGGCCATCCAGTCAGAAGTGGCATGACGTTGCGCTTTACGGCCTTTCACCGCGCCCGCTAATTGAATAGCACCGCCATATAACAACAGCTTTTCAGTTAACGTTGTTTTTCCTGCGTCAGGGTGAGAAATAATGGCAAATGTCCGCCGACGGGACATTGCTTGGAGTAAGTCAGTCATGGATCACGCTGTTGGTAAAGTCACACCACGTTGCCCTTGGTATTTACCACCGCGATCTTTATAGGACACTTGGCAAACTTCATCGGCTTCAAGAAAAAGCATTTGGGCAACCCCTTCGTTGGCGTAGATTTTAGCAGGTAATGGCGTGGTATTCGAGAATTCCAAGGTAACATGGCCTTCCCACTCGGGTTCTAAGGGGGTGACATTCACAATAATGCCGCAGCGTGCATACGTTGATTTACCCAAACAAATCGTTAATACGTTGCGAGGGATGCGAAAATATTCCACGGTGCGCGCCAAGGCAAATGAATTAGGGGGAATGATACAAACGTCTGACACTAAATTTACAAAACTGGCATCAGAAAAATTTTTGGGATCCACAACAGCAGAATTAATGTTGGTGAAAATTTTAAATTCATGGCTGCAACGCACGTCATAACCATAGCTGGAAGTGCCATAAGAAATTATTTTTTTATCTGCTTGTTGGCGAACTTGCTGTGGTTCATAAGGGTCAATCATGCCATACTGCTCGACCATACGTTGTATCCATTTATCACACTTGATTGCCATTTTACCTACCTTCATGCAGACCATCACTGATTCTATTCAGGCGCTTTGGCGCGAAATACACCAACTTGCACAAGAAAACCAACGCGATCCTAGCACAATTACCCTGATTGCCGTCAGCAAAACGCAGCCTGTTGCTGCCTTACAAGCCGCCATTACGGCAGGTCAAACCCATTTTGGTGAAAATTATATAAAAGAAGCCCTGGGTAAAATAGAGGCACTTCGTCAATATCCGTTAACATGGCATTTCATCGGCCCTATTCAATCAAATAAGACTCACGAAATCGCAACGCACTTTGACTGGGTGCACAGTGTCGACAGAAAAAAAATCGCACAACGCTTGAATGATCAACGTCCTGCAGAAAAAGGAAAACTCAACGTCTGTATTGAAGTCAATCTGGGCGAAGAACCTCAAAAAGCGGGTGTATCACTTGAAAAACTGCCTGAATTAGCACGCTTCATTACCGGCTTACCGCAACTGAAGCTGCGTGGGTTAATGGCAATCCCACCACAGCAGGGTGATTATCTGACGCAACGTTATTATTTTAAACAGTTACGCTTGGCTTTTGATGCGCTTATTGCTTTGGGCTATCATTTGGATACTTTATCGATGGGCATGAGCCAAGATTTTCCCGCTGCCATTGCAGAGGGCGCAACCTTTTTGCGTATTGGCACCGCGCTGTTTGGTCACAGGAAAAAAGTTTAATGAAAAAAACCATTGGCTTTATTGGCGCTGGCAACATGGCCAGCAGTTTGATCGGTGGCTTACTGGCATCGGGTTATCCTCTTTCACATCTTTTAGCCAGCAACCTCTCGCTGGCTGCATTAGAAAGTCTAGCAACACTCGGCATCTACACCACCACAGACAATCTTGCCGTCGCAAATGCGGCAGATATCCTGGTGCTGTGTGTTAAGCCTAAAGACATGGCGACCTTATGCAGTGAATTGGCAAACATTCTCACGCAAAAAAACACCTTAGTATTATCCATTGCAGCGGGCATCACGACCGCCGCCATTCAACAGTGGACAGGCAACCCCCTTCCCCTTGTCAGAACCATGCCCAATACGCCCGCCCTAGTGGGCGCGGCCATGACAGGCCTTTATGCCACCCCTCAAGTCAACCCCGCGCAACGTGCTTGCGCAGAAGAAATTATGCGTGCAGTAGGCGCTATTTTATGGGTAGAAACAGAATCACAATTAGATATAGTGACCGCACTGTCTGGTAGCGGACCGGCCTATTTTCTTTATTTTATGGAAGCACTGCGCGATGCAGGGATACAACTGGGGTTATCTGCCGAAGCCGCTCATTTTTTAGTGGGTCAAACCGCTTTTGGCGCCGCTAAACTGGCCTTAGAAAATAATGAAACGTGGTCTTCTCTTCGTCAGCAAATCACCTCCCCCGGTGGCACCACCGAACAAGCCATTCAAGCGTTCACCCCTCATCTCACCCATTTATGTAAAAAAGCAGTGGATGCGGCTTATCACCGTTCACAAGCATTAAGCAAGGAAATTTAATATGGAACCCTTCACACAAGGTGCATTATTTTTAGTTCAGTCGCTATTTGACATGTATATTTTTATTTTGATGTTGCGTGTCATTTTGCAATGGGTGCATGCGGATGCAAGAAATCCACTGATGCAGTTTATTGCAAAAATTACCAATCCCCCACTCAAAATCACGAGAAAAATCATGCCGCACTTTCGCGGTGTTGACTTGGCTGCCATTACGCTATTGATATTGCTCGAGTTATTAAAATTTATTTTTATTATTTTATTAAGCGCAGGCGTTTTTCCTGCGATTCATGGTTTGATTGTGTTGTCGTTTGCAGAATTATTTAATCAAATGATTTCTATTTTCTTTTACAGCATTTTTATTTTTATTATCTTAAGTTGGTTTGTCCCTTTATCTCGCGCACCCTTCATGCACTTATTATTTCAATTAACAGAACCTCTTTTGCGGCCTGCTCGCCGTTTTATTCCACCCGTCGGCGGGCTTGATCTCTCACCCATTCCTGCCTTGATTTTTTTGAAGCTCATTCAAATTGTGATTACCCAACCTTTGTTAGGCATTGGCTACCATCTTGCTGTCAAAACGCTATTAGGGAAGTAATCACCCTGTTTTTAAAAGCTTAACAGCGTTAACTATGCTTGGATGGGTGAAGTACCTTCACTTAAAACATCAAGATATTTTCGGTAAACATAAACTTTATTACGTGTCTTACCTGTAATTTCCATGACTATCCCCAGTGCTGTCAGATGATTAAGCGATTTAATAGCGGTTGGTAACGAAAGATGACAATGCTCAACGATTTTTTTACTATCGATGGTGGGATGTCTTTGCAAATAATGATGCACAATGAGTGTAGAGGCCGATGGCTTACCAATCGCTTCTATTTTTTTTCTATCTTCTGTGAAAAGTTTTAAAATGGTTTGCGCAGTCAGAATCGCTTGATTAGCTGTTTCAATAACTCCTCTCAGAAAAAATTGCAACC
>Ga0209515_10000818_pt1 | contig 54127 bp, 43 predicted proteins | sample Subgroupgradi54m_FD_187454 | JGI IMG/M metagenome (GOLD analysis project Ga0209515, IMG submission 187454) | Subsurface groundwater microbial communities from S. Glens Falls, New York, USA - GMW60B uncontaminated upgradient, 5.4 m (SPAdes)... ... | reverse complement strand
GTTATTATCCGTCGTCGGACAACTTGCATTCCTCCACATCCCTCCTTGGCACTGTAGCGTGTCAATCACAACCCCTTCCTGGTTCGGACAGGCCAAGCTACACGCTGGTGTTGGCGTCGCGGTGGCTGTCGCCGTGGTTGTTGCTGTCGCCGTCGCTGTTGCTGTCGCCGTGGTTGTTGCTGTCGCCGTGGTTGTTGCTGTCGCCGTGGCCGTCGCCGTCGCGGTCGTCGTTGTCGTCGGCCCGGCCACCGTGAAGCCCACCGTACAGTTACCCCCACCCAACCACTCGGCCGCTCGTGGTTGGCTCGTTGGGGCTGTCGGTACCTGCGCCTGTTGCAGTTTCAAGGTTACGAAAATGGCCGCGGCACCCAACAGCAATACTATCGCTATCAGGACGATCGCTAGTACTTTCTTTTTTCTGTCTTTCATTAACGCTTAACCAGTTTAATTAATTTATCGATTTAAATATACCCTTAAAGGTAGTTATCAAAGTCTTGGTCAGGATTTCAAAAGGAGTCCTGTCACTGCTCGTTCCCGCCACACTACCTTGTACTGGTACTAAAGCTTGAGAATTAGAAATGCTGGTCAAACTGTCAACCAAACTTCTCGTGATGACGGCCGTACAACCGGTTACTTGACTCGTTCCTGGCTGGTACGCACAAGTTGATCCCCAATATCTTCCGCCAAAATAGGTGTTTGATCTTAAGGTGTTAGCATCCTGCATGTAAGTACTCACCGCATCCTGTTTTGCATTCGGGAACTGGTTTGGCGCTGCCCAAACCGTCGCCGCATTTGCGTATGCCGACCCGTCTATCAGAGCAGTGATAAGTGCTGTACAACTAGCCACATTATCGCCAGCCGCAGTGAAGGTACATTTATATCCCCAGTACCTGCCTCCCTTGTAAACGTTCGACCTCAAGCTTCCGTCAGGCTGTATGTTTTGGGTAAAAGTGTCAAATGAACCATCAGTCGGAATCGGATTGCCCGCCCAAGCAACATTAGCATTTGGCATACTGCCCCAGTCGCTTGCGTTCGTACTGGTACTCGCTGCGGTACAAGTCACCGGACTTGCAGAAACGTTGCAGGTATAACTCCAATGCCTGTTTCCTTTGAACACATTTGATCTTAACTTTCCATCCGGCTGGATGTACTGGGAAAAAGCACCAATCGAATCTGTTGGCAGCGGATTACCGGCCCAAACGTTGCCCGAGTCGGTCACTCCGGCCGCCCATTCAGTCAGGCTTCTGGTGATCGCTGCGGTACAAGTCACCGGACTAGCTGCGATGTCGCAGGTGTAACCCCAGTACCGATTGCCCTTGAATATATTCGCCCGCAACAAACCGTCCGGTTGCTTATATTGTCCCGCCGCATCAATTCCGTCAACCGGGAACGGATAACGAGTCCAAGGTCCAGTTGCTTGGGGTGTCGCCCCCTCAATTTGATCGGGCCAAGTCACTACATTATTCGTAATCGTCACCTGACGTGAATACCCCGCATTTCCTCTCCAAACGCCCTGAGTTAATGTGTTGCCAATTGTATAAGACGTAAGCGATTGGATTGCTCCACTGCCGGGCCAAACAGAAACGTCTGCTGGGGTTGACCAGGAACTGGCCTGCCCAAACTGGACCGCGTTATTAACGATTGGAACTACACGGCTATATCCTTTGTCGCCCCTCCAATACGTTTGGATCAAGTTGCTACCTACGACGACACTGTGAGAAGTCTGCATGTCTCCACTGCCGGGCAAGGCTGTAATTGGAAGAGGTCCACTCCAGGCGCTAGCCTGGCTATACTGTGCCACACCATTCACAATTGGCACACTACGGCTCCATCCTTGATTTCCTCTCCAAACGCCCTGAGTTAATGTGTTTCCTAGAACATACCCAGTCAGCCCTTGAATCGCCCCACTACTCGCCGCCGGCCAAGCCGTCATCGCAATTGGGGCCGACCAAACATTTGCCTGACCAAATTGAACCGCCCCGTTGACGATAGGTACCGTCCGGTTGAATCCTTGATTTCCTCTCCAGAATCCCTGGATCAGGTCGCTTCCTAAGACAAAGCTGCTCGAAGTCTGCATGTCTCCGCTACCCGGTAAGGCTGAAATGTTGATTGGGCCGTTCCAAGCGCCAACTGTTCCGGTCGGTTGTGGCGTCGCCGTCACAGATGGGGGAACCGAGTTTACGTATCCATCAACCGTATAGCTACCAGGCTGAGTAATAGTGTAGTCATAGTAGAACTCACGTACGCCATTGCTTTGGATGGGAGTTAAGTTGGTGGTCACTAGGAAACCTCCGTTAGAAACGTCAGCCCCACCGATCTTGACGATAAACTTCGCCCCTACTAACGAGGCGTTGTTACCCATCACTACCATTCTGATCTTGTCATTGACCTTGATCGCATTCATCTGAGCCGCAGTTGCCGCGGTCGTACCACCGTTGATGAAGATTCTCGTATTCACACAAGCCGCCGCTGTCGTGGTTGGTGTGGGAGTTCCTCCTCCGCCCGGAGTCGTCGTCGGGGTTGTCGTCGTTCCCGCGCCACAACCTGAACTAAAGACAGTGAAGCCACCACATAGCTGACCTGACCTTCCGCCACTGCTACCGTTGCAGACCTGGTCAGTCTGGCCACAAGTACCCGGTGCACTTCCCTGGTTATCAAGACACTGACCATTTGTTAGCTGTGTACAATGGAAAGTCTTAGTGGCGTTACATAGACCACCTGTACCACCGCCATTGGACGTATCGGCACACCAGCGATCGCCACCTCCGCCGGGTGCGGTTTGTTGACATACCAGATTCCCCGAAGTCCCCTGACAGACTAGATTTTGTCCAGTACAACAAGCCGCCGAGTTACAAGATTGAAGTGGTCCGGCACAACCACCAGCCGGTGCCGTTGGTGCTGCAGTTGGAGTTATCCCCGGAGCGGCTTCACAATAGCAACTACCGCTAGACGCTTGACGGCAGGTGCAATACGGTGATCCGGAATTATAACCACCTGATGCGTTTATATAATCTCCAGGACTGCGACCCCTACATGTTCCACTCAAATTATTACAAGCTCCACCGCCTCCACCAATACCAGTTGGAGCAGCCGTACAACATATTCCGGAACACGTACCGGTTCCCGGAGTCATCCCACCGGGACAAGTTGCCCCAGCTCCGCCAGGCATACATTGCCCGGTAATGCATCCACCACTACCACCACAAGATGTTCCACTTGCACATGCTCCGTTGCTAATGCTGCAAGCTTGTCCGCTGGGACAGTCGGTCCGAGAGCCGCAACACCCAGCAGTACCATTTGGAATCTTATTCTTGCAGGACGCTCCATCCCAGAAACAGCCAGAAATACCACCACAGCCGGTGGGGCTTTGCTGACTCAAACAAGAACTTGGAGCTACTCCGCAAACAAAGTTTCCACCCTGATTCTGAGTCCAAACACACTGCCCACCACCTAACTTATTTGCACAGTCAATTGCGTTTGTCGCGGTTCCACATCCACCGACGTCAGTACACGACACGCCACTTGCACATGCGCCGTTACCAACCGTGCATGTTGATCCCGGCCCACAACCTTCTAGTGGACCAATATGTGCGCCAGGATTACAACATCCACCCACACCATCACCTGAAGAGGAAATAAGGCCGGAGCAGGCCCCGCCAACGATTGTCTGTCCGGAAGCACAACAATAAGTTGTTGCCCCTCCAGCTCCAAGACAGGTAAGTGAATAACCACTCGGACCCGAACCAGTTAGACAAGATAAACCAGTGTTAGGACATGGGGAGGGCGTTCCGGTGGCCGTAACTGTGGAAGTCGGTGCAGCCGTGGTGGTCGCTGTCGCAGTCGGCGTTCCGTGGCCGGCACACAAATTGTCGGCGACTTGTCCTGTATAGGCTGTCCCAGCCGCGTTACAATGTCTGCAACGAAGAGTAGTTCCACCCCAATCATAAGCGTTTGGGGTACATATTGTCGCAGATCCACAGACCGCGTCTAATTGAAAACAGGCGTATGCATTCGTTCCGCTCCCACAAGCACAATCGACACATCTATATCCAGCATTGCACTGCCCTGCGGCAACGCCACTACAAGTACTAGAGCCATTACACGCCCTACCGCCTCCACCCGTACCTGTTGGTGTGGGCGTTCCTCCTCCACCCTGGTGACCAGAACAAGCCTCAGCCGCTCTTTGGGCACACGTTGCCTGTGGGGCACACGTATCCGGTCCGTATGACCAACCATCAGGACAAGTCCCCCCACCACAGGATTGACAGGCTCTTCCTCTTTGTTCACCAGTGAACTTTTGAAATTGGTACGCCGTGACACCAACAACTGACAATACAACCGCGGCGATGATACCCGCGATTACCGCCCGTTTACTTATCTTTTTCTTTGGTTTTTCTGTCTTTGGCTTTTCTCCCTCTGGCTTATTTTCCGCCAGGGGAGTGATGGGTTCCAATGGCGGTAGACCGCCCATTTCGACCACGGGCTCTACTTTTGTCGTCGTTGTCGTTGTCGTCACTGGTGAAGTTGTCTGTTCGGAAGAAGGAATCGGAGGTAAACCGCCGCCAGATACTTCGGTTAACGGCTCCGACACCGTCGTTGTCGTTGTTGTTGTAGACGTCGGAGGAGGTGGTGGTACCGTTGGTCCAGTAGAAGGAATCGGTGGTAAACCCAGTCCTTCTGTGGTGGGGTCTAGTGGTTTATTTGTATCGTTGTTCATGTGGAGGTTTACCACTAATCGTTTATTTCAGACAGTAATCTACGTCTCCAAACAATACCTGAAATAAACAGGCCTATACCCAATATAAGTAATATGTAGGTTGGCGTCAATACGCCGGACTTCGGCATACCGGAACTTGTCGCTGGCATACTAACTTTTTTAGTTGGAGCCGGCGATGATGTTGCGACCTCGGTTGGTGTCGCGGAAGGCGTTGATGAAAAAGCTGGTAATCCACCAATACTCCCCGCAGCCAAAATCGTAAAACCACGACTAAAGCTTTGATTGGCTCCCTTATCGTCTTTGTATGCCACTGCGATCGTATGTTGTCCTAACGAAAGTTTTATAGCCGGCGACCAAGACCAATTATTGGTTGCCGAAGGTGTTGCTACCCCCGACTGGCCGATTTTGTCCAAAACCAGACTGATCAAGGTTCCCTCCGGACCGGTACCCAAAAACTCCGGCAGTTGTGTCGCCAGACGGTCCCCCTCAGCCGATGGATTGATCAACTTAACCGAAAACGTTGCCTCTGGGGCCTGACTTAGATTAGAAATCGAGGCAAAACCTGCCCCCCCGGACTTACCGCTGGTCAAGTCAGAAATCACCGGCGCCACCTCGCCGGTCGCGAAGTTATGTGTCTTTCCCAAAGTTACCTCTGGGACCGGATTCGCGTTTGCCGTGTTTGTTATCGCCGTCGCCGTTCCCGCCGTTCCCGCCTGAACAAAAATGGTGATCGTTTCTTTCGCCTTATCGTAAGCGACATAATCTCCATTTTTATTCCTTGCGTTAGAGAGAGCTAGTCGCCAGGTGCCGTCAGTTTTGGTTAATGCCGAAAGTGTCTCTGCGCCATTTATCTCGACGTAAACGATCGCCCCTGAACTTCCGGTTCCCGCCCCCGTGACAATCTTTCCGCTAATGACGTCCTCGGCTGGTGCCGCCGCAGTCGGGGCCGTCCTGATCTGGTATGGCTTGCCGTTATCGTTATATGTCTGTGAACCGGATCCGATTTCAAAATAATAGGTTTTGTCCGGCGAAAGGCCAGTGACATCGACATAATGAGTCGTGTACTGGTTCGTACTACCAGCAATTTGATCACGCTGGTCACCAGCCGGCAAAGTTAAACTAGTTGGGTTGTCAGAATACTTCAGGTATCCGGTCACTGGTACATCAGAATCCCAACTCACCGTAAAGCCCGTACTGCCCCGATTCGCGATCTTGACGTCTTTTGGCGTTGCCGTCGGTCCTGCCTTGAGGCCGAATCCTTGTTTCTGACCGACCAAAATAATTCCCGCCACCAAACCCCCGATCAAAATTAGTAGACCCAGAACCGTTGGAATTCTTTTGGCAAAAACGTTATTTTTCATTATTTTATTGTCCCAACCCGGCTGAAGCTCCAGCAGAACCAGTCGCCGCCGGAGTGACGCTAATATTTAATACTATCGCAGAGAAATCGGCTGACGTAAACTTCCTTCTTCCCTTTAAGTTATCCAGATCAGTCGTCACGATTGTCCCGTCGAGTGGATTGATCGCTTTTTGTTGTTTGCCGGTGATCTGCGTCTTGGTTAGCGAGGCGTAGACCTGATAGGTAAGCCACGAACCAACCACGAGCAGACTCATCAGTCCGACTAATAGAACGTAACTACTTCTGGTTCTTTTTGGTTTCATTTATTAAGGTCCGGAGCTAACATGTAATACGCGTTTGCTTTTCCGATCACCCGTAAGCTATTTACCGCCAGAGTCGTCCCCGCCGCTTTGACTTCCTCCTTCTTCAGGGCTACCTGAACGATTATCACCAGCCGGTCCATGTTTTCCAGTTTTGTTAAAAAATCATAAATAAAGCTTGGAGAGCCAGAAAAATCAAAATCGAATGAGTAATGGGCGATCTTTTCATCTTTCTCCAGCGGTGGCTTGACCGCCCCCTTTTCCTTGTCCGATAGATTGATTTTTTGTCCTACCAGTGGAATTGCGTTCAGCGACAGATTGTTTACGATTACACTGTTATCCCTCGCCACCACCGCGATCCTTTTGATAAGACCGGAATCATCAGGCGTATCAGTTACTGCCAAGGAGTAATCAGGGAGCCTGTCTGCATAGGTCCCCAAGTCAGCGTTTGCTTTGGCTAGTTGGGCAATCTTATTGGTCAGTTTGTTGTCTACCACCGTTTGGTCCTCGATTTTTTTCTGTAAGACGGCCACCGTCGCCAGAGTTGGCCTAATCGCTAGGGTTAGCAGGAAAACGACTGTAAACACCGACAAAATGATTTCCACCGAAGCCCTTATCTCCGGTCGTTCGTAGGCTATCCTGACTTTTTCGTTTCTCCAGGGGGCGATCATGTTTTCTGGGTGATAATTCCTATTTTAAAAACGATCACTCCTTGCCTTTGATCAAAATCGATCGAACCTACATTCACACCAGTCACATTCGGTATATTATTTAATCCCACTAGCAGGTTAGCCAGCCCCCCCTCGGACCCCGCCGTTCCCGTGAGCGAAAAGCCTTTATCATCGAGATTGATCTCGGAAAAACTTACGTCTGTCGGTGTCGATTTTTTAATCTGACCGATGGTGTTGTTAACCCCTAAATTACCAGCCAGATATTTATCTACAATCGCCTGACGTGAGAGGAGGTCGCGCATCTTCGCCTCGATATCCGTATAACTTTCAACCACCGCCTGTTTCTGACTGATCACCTCAATCAAATCGTTTAGTTTTTTATCAAAATAAAAACGCGACCCAAAGGCCAGGATCACGACAAACTCGGTTAAAACCACCAGGACTCTGCCCGTGGTCAGGGCCCACTTGAGAATTTTTCCTAAAGCCGAAAACTCAAACGCGTCTTTAGGAAGCAAATTAATCTTTCCAAATTTTACGGCAGGCATCCAAAACTAGTATACCGTGTACGAAGTGGAAACGCGACGCATGAACCCCTATTTCAAAAGCTTGGCGAGACGCGACTTCAGTCGGTCGGCCTTTTTTGGATGAAAGACGTGCTTTTTTGCCGCCCGGTCGATTGCCGAGAAAACACCGGCCAATCCCTCACTCTTCTTTTCCTTGCGAAAAAGTGAGATTAAATTAATCGCCTTGCTCTTAATGGCTTTGTTGACCTGCTGCCTTTTTTTATCGGCACGCAGTTTCTTGATTGCAGATTTGATGATTGGCATAGGTGCAATTTTACCATAAAATAAGCATGCGTCTATTTCAGATGTTTTCCTATGGTCCAATCCTTTATCAACCGCAGCAAAAAATTTCTCCAGACGGAACACAAGAGTATTCTCTCCGCGGCCTTTGTCATTGCTGCCTCGTATATGGCCTCGGCCATACTCGGTCTAGTTCGAAACCATCTCCTGGCTGGCCGCTTCTTCGGCGGTCTTGAAGGCGACCTCGACGTTTATTTCGCCGCCTTTGTCCTACCCGATACCATCTTTCAGCTCCTCGTCATCGGCGCCGTTTCCGCCGCTTTCATCCCCATTTTCCAGGAACATCTGGATCGGGGCAAAGAAGAAGCCCGCTACCTCAGTAATGCCGCTCTCACCACCATCGGCTCTATCCTTGCCGGGATCACCGTCCTCCTGATTATCTTTGCCCGGCCTGTTGCCGGCCTCATGGCCCACTACTCTCCCGAAAAGCTCGACCTTATGGCGAACCTCATTCGCATTATGTCCCTTGCCCAACTTCTCTTCACCCTGTCCGCTTTTCTTACCGGTATCCTTCAGTCTCAACGCCGCTTCCTCATTCCGGCGATCGCCCCGCTCCTTTATAACCTCGGCACCATCATCGGTATTTATTTCTTCTCTCCGACGCTAGGTATTTACTCCGCCGCCCTAGGCGTCGTTTTTGGCGCCTTTCTTCACGTCCTCGTTCAGATCCCCCTGGTTAAGCACCTTGGTTTCTCGCCAAAACTTGTCTTTAAGTCGCGCCATCCCGGTGTCGTCACCATGCTCCGACTGATGCCGCCCCGTGCCCTCGCCCTCGGCCTTGATCAGATCGAACGTTGGGTTGCCGTCAACCTTACCTCTCTTCTGACCGCCGGTTCGCTTTCGATTTTTAACTTCGCCCGTCAACTCTATGCCCTGCCCGTTTCTCTTTTTGGCGTTTCCCTGTCTCAGGCATCTTTCCCGGCCCTCTCGGATGAAGCCGCTAGCAAAGACCTCAGCAAGTTTCGTGAAACACTGGGCAAGTCGCTCTCCCAAATCTTTTTCTTTGCCCTGCCCGCCAGCGTCCTAGTCTTGGTCCTTCGTATCCCGCTGGTCCGTCTCGCCTTCGGCGCCCGTTCCTTTCCTTGGGAGGCCACCCTTCTGACCGCCCATGCCCTTGCCTTTCTCTCTTTATCTATTGCCCCCCTAGCGGTTTCGCAGGTCCTCACTCGTGCCTTTCACGCCTTAAAAGACACTCGCCGTCCTCTCTATGTTGGCGCCTTCACCATGGTGGTTTTCACCCTTTCTGCTTCCTATCTCGCCGGCAAGATGAAGTACGGCGTTCTCGGTATCACCAGTATGATGACCGTCAGCAACTACCTTGACTTTATTTTGCTTTACTTCTTGCTTCGCCGCCGGGTTGGCCCGATTCATGTTGTCTGGCGGTTGCTCAAGATGCTCATCGCCAGTGCCGCCACCGCCCTCGCTCTTTGGGGCCCGATGCGCCTTCTTGATCGCTATGTTTTTGACACTACCCGAACCTTTCCCCTGATTGGTCTTACTCTCATTGTCAGCGCCGTCGGCTTTCTTGTTTACCTCCTTTTCTGTAAAATACTCCGTATCGAAGAACTGGCCGATGTCGCCGCCTTAGCCAAGAAGCTTGGTAACTGGCGCCGAATCCTGGGAGAATCCGAGGAAGTGATCGAGCCGCCCTTGAACGAAAACTAGTTTTTCAATACCACCTAATTTATGGACCGCATTCGAAACTTTTCTATTATTGCCCATATTGACGCCGGCAAGTCTACCCTGGCTGACCGTTTTTTGGAGCTTACCAAAACCGTCGCCTCCCGCGATATGCAAGCACAGCTTCTCGACAGCAACCCGATTGAGCGGGAGCGGGGGATCACCATCAAGATGGCCCCGGTGACGATGCATTATCCAATGGACGGACTCGAGTATCAGCTTAACCTCATCGACACCCCGGGCCACGTCGACTTCAACTACGAAGTGGAACGTGCTCTCCAAGCTTGCGAAGGTGCCATCCTTCTTATCGACGGTACCAAAGGCGTCCAAGCCCAAACCGTCGCCAATTACCATCTCGCCCAAAACCTCGGCCTCACCGTTATTCCTGCCATCAACAAACTGGATGCCCAACTCGCGGATATCCCCGCCGCCGTCCGCCAAGTCAAACAACTTCTCCAAACGAACGAAGAACCTCTTTTGATCTCTGCCAAAACCGGTCAAGGCGTCGAAGAACTTTTGAAACGGGTAATCGAAAAGATTCCCGCTCCGAAATCAACCGGTACTGGCCAGCTTCAGGCACTTATCTTCAACTCAGCCTTCCATTCTCATCTAGGTGTGATCGCCTTTGTTCGCCTCTTCTCCGGCGCCATTAAAGCGAAGGAAGAGCTGAAATTTGTCAGCACCGGGCAACCGTTTACCCCCACCGAGATTGGTATCTTTAGTCCGAGCCGCGTCAGCCAAAACGGCCTCGAAGCCGGCTCGGTTGGCTATCTGGTCACCGGCCTAAAAGATATTAGAAAGGTCTTGGTCGGCGATACCGTCACCGGGCGCGACAGTTCGGTCGCGGCTCTTCCCGGCTTCCGGGTCGTCCGCCCCAACGTCTACTTTGACGTTTTCCCCATCGACAACGCCGCTTACCAGGATTTGCTCGACGCCTTAGGGAAATTGAAACTCAATGACGCCTCCCTCGAGACCAAAGCCATTAAATCCATTGTCCTGGGTCAGGGAGTCCGTGTCGGTTTTCTGGGTTTGCTCCATGCCGAGGTCGTTAGTGAACGTCTCGAACGCGAATTTAATCTTCCAGTGATTACCACTTCGCCTAGTGTTGAGTACCAGGCGCGCCTTCGCTCCGGTGAAGAAGTTTCCTTCACCACCCCAAACGACTTTCCGGATCCGGCCCTCATCCAAACCACCCGGGAACCGATGGCCAAAGCCGAAGTTGTCGTCTCCCCCGATTATCTCGGCCCCGTCCTCGATGTTTGTCAGGAACTCCGCGGTCAACTCCTGGACATGGTTTACCTCGACCAACTTGTCGAACTCCGCTATCACCTGCCTATGATCGAAGTCATCACTTCACTTCATGACCGGCTCAAAAGCGCTTCTTCCGGTTTCGCCTCTTTAAATTACGAACCGATCGGTTGGCAGGACGCCGACTTGGTCAAGCTTTCAGTTCTTCTTAATCACGAGGAAGCCCCACCTTTGGCGATGGTTTGCCTGAGAAGCCAGGCCCGCTCCCGTGCCCTCGCCCTAGCCAAAAAACTAAAAGAAGCTATTCCCCGTCAGCAATTTGAGATCCCCATTCAAGTCGCTATCGGCGGTGAGATCATCGCCCGCGAGGACATCAAAGCTTACCGTAAGGACGTCGAGGCCAAACTCCACGGTGGTGATATGACCCGGAATCGAAAACTGCTTGAGAAACAGAAAAAAGGTAAACAACGCATGAAAATGATGGGCAAAGTCGCCCTTCCCCAGGAAGCCTTCCTGGCTGCCGTCCGTGCCGGAACCGACTAACTAGGTATATAATTTCAACGAACTTATGAAATTGCTTGAGTTATCGCTACAAACAGATGGTCAGCCCCGCTTCCGTCAACACCTCGGCGAAATTAAGCGATACGTTGCCGATCTCCCTCTCGATTTCGACGCCCCACCAGGTGAATCTCATTATGACAACGCTGTTCTACCATTGGTTGATGCGGTGCTCTCAATGAATCGTCAGTACGCTGGTTTCGTCGTCCCCCGGGTCGAACTGATTCGCCACAGCGGCATTCAGACCATTGATCAACTCAATGATGCAATTACTCACCTTGGCATTTCAGGATTTTGCCAGCTTTGGCACTATAACCATCCACAGAGAGTCGAGATCTTAAAAAGACTCATCGCCAAGTTCCAAGCCATCAAGAAAGATATGGAAATCGAAGATGACTTGATTGCCATAAATGCTTGGGGAACAAAATCTACCATCGCCGATTTTGACAATTTTGACGTTAAGGGAATTGGTTTTACCACTTTTCAATATCTCCGCCTTTTATGTGGTGCCGATACCGTCAAGCCGGATATTCATCTCCGTCGCGCGGTCAAAGACGCCACGGGAAGACCGATGTCCAAACTGGTAACCGTCACTCTTGTCGAAGAAACCGCCCACGAACTCGGAATTCCAGCCCGCCGTCTCGACTACGCTTTGTGGCGCTACTACAGTCAGGGCAAATCCAACTAAAAATTGATCGTGATCATCGCCGCACTATTTGGTGCGAAGAACTCGGTTGTCTTCCAACTTGCCGCTGAGGTTGCTACCTGTACCGGTTGTGACGCCCCACCCAAAAAGTTACTTCGCTGATACCGGAAATTTCCCTTCGGTAAGTTGTCAAACAAAATCGGCACCGCCTCAGAATGCGTTCCGGCCGGATCATAATTGACCACCATTAACTTAATGCTTCCACTCGCATCGGTCGAGGCAACTCCTTTGACCCAACTTCCCTCACCAGCCAAGCTGATTCTAAAAGATCCCAAGGTATTCAAGAATTGCAAAGCCTTATATCTTGGCTTTTCCTCTGGAGTGCCAAAATTCTCATGAGTTAAAATACCCCATCGACCCCACCACTTTTGCGTCCCCGGACCGTCCTTGACCTCGAACACGAACCCGCGCTGTGCCTTCGCCATCATCACTCTGGAACCGGCTATGGTTTGAATCGCCCCAAAGTTACCGTCATAACCCGGATCATTATTGCTATTATGGCCCCACTCAGTGATATAAAACTTCAAGTTCAGCAACGCCGGAATCTTACTCGCTACTTCCCGCGCCGCATTGACATCATTTTCAAACTGGGACAGGTCGGTCGTGTAACGGTGCCATGAGAAAAAGTCCATTCGGAGATTCTTTTTATCGACGTAGTTCACTAATCTGGTCAGCCAGTCATTGTAGAGCGCCGTGATTGCCGGTCCCCCAAACTCATAATTATTCGTATTGGCCGCTCGGGCCGCCCCTCTCGCCGCATACTCATAAAGCGTCAAGTAATTTTTTGCCCCGTCCGGGTGGGTGTAATTTTGGCTCACCCAACTCTTCCAGTCACCGAATAGATCCGGTTCGTTCCAAACCTCGTAGATCACTCCGTCGATATTTCGGTTACTTCTCCCGCTAAAATGCTCGATCGTCGCCTGAACTACCTTACTCCAATCATTCCAGTCATTTGGTACGGAAAGAATATCCGCTGAAGCAATTGCTTGGGGCATATACGACAGCGATAGAAACGGCTTTGCCCCAGTTGCCAGGATCTCATCCACCGCCTTGTCCAAACCAGTCCAGTCATAAGATAGTTGGTTACCGTTTTTACTCACCACCCTAAACGCATCATATAAATGGTCCAACCTAATGTACTCCGGCCGGAGTGCCTTCACTTCACCGATCACATTCGAAAGCATTGTTTTTGGTTCTTCACCGCCCTGGGCCAAGTTTCGCCATGGCACCGGCATCTGTCCCAGTACCCCCTCATAGTCCACCACTAAGTTTGCCGGTATCCCCGCCGCGCGACCAACATATCTCACCGCCGCCGGGATCACAATTACAATCGCGATAATCCCAATTAACCCGATAATTAATGGCAAAAACTGTCGTAACTTAAATCGCATCCTAAAATTACTTTAGCACGGCAAAGTCCTGAGCGCAGCGAAGGATTGACACTCATTATCACTCATGCTATTCTTCTGCTAACTATGGACTTAACCGCGCGTCAAACCGCCATCATCAAAGCCGTCGTCGAGGAATACACCGTCACAGCAGAACCGGTTGGTAGTGTTACTCTGGAAAACAAATATCGTCTTGGGGTCTCTCCCGCCACTCTTCGAAACGAAATGGCCGTTTTGGAGGAAAAAGGCTTTCTTGCCCAACCCCACTCTTCTGCCGGCCGCATCCCCACCAGTACCGCCATCAAGTTTTACGTTAACGAAATCATGAAGGAGCGCGACCTTTCCGTCGCTGAACAGGTTGCCGTCAAAGAAAATGTCTGGGACTACCGGGCTAACCCGGACAACCTTCTCCGTGAATCCGTCCGCGTCCTCGCCGACCGGACCAAGTCTCTCTCTTTTGCTACCCTCGATAAGGACCGTACTTATCACTCTGGTTACGCCAACCTGCTCCTTGCCCGCGAGTTCTTCAATATCGACCTTACCCGTGAGATTTTTGACATGCTTGATCACAGCAACCGCCTGATGGAGATTTTTAGCCACGCTCTTGGCGCCCAACCCATCCACCTTCTCATCGGTCGCGACCTCGGTATCGATCTTTTTGAACCGGTTGGTTGTCTCTTTGCCGATGTCCAGATCGGTGATCATCGCGGTCAACTCGGTATCATCGGCCCCTGCCGTCAGGCCTATGACCACAATATTCCGCTCGTCCGCTACGTTGCCAACCTTGTTAATCAAATCGCCGAAACCTGGTAAAAATGACCAAAACCACCAAACCGAAACCAGAAGAAAAACTCGAAAACAAATTCGAAAAAGAGATCGAGGTCCTCAAGGATCAAATGACCTCCATTGAGGACAAGTTCAAGCGGGCTCTGGCCGACTATCAAAACCTCGAAAGAAACCAACACCAATCGAAACAAATCGAAAAAGGAAAAATAATCTCCAGGTTCCTGCCTTTACTCGACGGCCTTGAACTTACTTTTCAACACACCAAAGATCCTGTCATCGAGATGATGGTAAAAGAATTCAGAAAAGTATTAAATGAACTAGGCGTTAGCCCGATCGAAAGCGACCAGGGTAAGGAATTCAACTCTTTATCAATGGACTGTCTCGAAGTGGTTCCGGGAGAAAAAAACAAAGTTGTCAAAACAGTCCAACCCGGCTACAAACTCGGCGAGATCATTCTTCGTCCCGCCAAAGTTGAGGTGGGGAACGGACAGCCCGCTTCCTCTAATTAGTTATTAAAAGTTACATAAAATAAAACCTATGGGAAAAATCATTGGCATCGATCTCGGCACCACCTTTAGCGCCGTCGCCGTTATGGAAGGCGGCAAAGCTAAAATTATCCCGACCGCTGAAGGCCGAAATATATTTCCGTCCATTGTCGAACCCGTTAAGGGTCTCGTCGGCGATGTCGCCAAGCGCCAGATGGTCCTTAATCCCCAAAACACCATCTATAGTATCAAGCGCCTGATGGGCCAAAGATACGATAGTGAGCAAGTCAAAAAAGTCACTAAGCATGTTCCCTTTGAGGTCGTGAAAGGCAAAGACGGCCTGGCCGATGTCAAGGTCGGCGACAAGGTCTACACCCCTCAGGAAATTTCCGCCAAAATTCTTCAGAAGGCCAAAGCCGATGCCGAGGCCTATTTGGGTGAAAAAGTCACCGAAGCCGTCATTACCGTTCCCGCCTACTTCGACGACTCCCAGCGCCAGGCCACCAAACAAGCCGGTGAGATCGCTGGTCTCGATGTCAAACGCATCATCAACGAACCCACTGCCGCCTCCCTCGCTTATGGTCTCGACAAAGGTAAGAACGAAACTGTCGTTGTCTACGACCTCGGCGGTGGTACCTTCGACGTCTCCGTTCTCGAACTGGGCGATGGTGTTTTTGAAGTCAAGGCGACTAATGGCGATACTTTCCTCGGTGGCGACGACTTCGATCACCGCATCATGGAATGGGTCCTTACCGAGTTCAAAAAGGAAAACGGTGTCGATCTCTCCTCTGACAAACAAGCACTTCAGCGTATCAAAGACGCCGCCGAAAAGGCCAAGATCGAGTTATCTTCGGCCACCGAGACCGAGATCAACCAACCCTTCATCACCCAGAGTAAAGAGGGCCAGCCCCTTCATCTCACCATGAAGTTGACCCGCGCCAAACTCGAGGAACTGGTCGATGATCTCATCAAGAAAACCATCAAACCCTGTGAACTTGCCCTCAAGGACGCCAAGCTTACGACCAAAGACATTAAAGAAGTCATTCTCGTTGGAGGTATGACCAGAATGCCCAAGGTCCAGGCCGCCGTCAAGGAGTTCTTCGGTCGGGAGCCCAACCGGAGCGTTAACCCGGATGAAGCCGTCGCTCTCGGTGCTGCCATCCAAGGCGGTGTTCTCGCCGGCGATGTCAAAGACATTCTTCTTCTCGACGTCACCCCGCTGACTCTTGGTGTCGAAACCATGGGTGGCGTCATGACCCCACTCATCGAGCGGAACACGACCATCCCGACCACCAAGTCCCAGGTCTTCAGTACCGCCAGCGACAACCAACCACAGGTTGAGATCCACATTCTTCAGGGTGAACGCCCGATGGCCAATGACAACAAACCTCTGGGTCGTTTCGTTCTCGACGGCATCGCCCCAGCTCCCCGTGGTGTTCCCCAGATCGAAGTTAGTTTCGATCTTGACGCCAACGGCATCCTCAAGGTTTCCGCCAAAGACAAGGGCACCGGCAAGGAACAGCACATCACCATCCAAAATGCGACCAACCTTTCCGATGAGGAGGTCGAACGAATGAAGGCCGAGGCCGAGAAAAATGCCGAGGAAGACAAGCGGAAGAAAGAGTTCGCTGACAAACGAAATGAAGCCGAGACTTTTATCTTCACCACCAGGAAAGTGTTGAAGGATGCCGGCGATAAATTCGAGGCCAAAGCCAAGGATGAGATCGAAGCTGCCCTCAAAGAACTCGAGGACGAAGTCAAAAAGGACACTGCCACCCTCGATTCCTTAAACGAAGCCCTGAAAAAAGCTTCTGACATCGCCCAAAAACACGGTGAGGCTCTCTACAAAGCCGCCTCCGAGGCAGACAAAAAAGAAGGCAAGCCCGAAGAAAAATCCGAGGAGAAAAAAGACGACAAAGGCTCCGCCGAAGAGGGCACGGTCGTTGACTAACCAGTCTCTCTTTCTTTTTCCAGGAGCACTAAATACTCTTCGTAAGAGACATCTGGATTTGCCTGACTAAAATCCAGCCACACTTTGTCAATTTCCATTCCGCCAGTCTCGTGTCGTGGAGCAAAAGGACATCTGGCACAACCAGAGCCACAACAAGTCCCAAGCTCGGCCAGGAAATCCGCCGGCAACGGCTTATATCTTTCTCCCATGGGCAATATTCTAGCAGTGCCAAGTCTCAAACTGGCTATTCAATAACTCAACCTTTCGGCTAGAATAGGTACATCAAGGATGCCTACCGAACGAGAAGCAGACATCCTGCCCCGACCTACCCCTGAAGGGGTCGCCTTTGGTGTCGCCGCCTCCCATCTCACTTATACCTATGTCAGTCTCCTCCAAGCCGGTCTAGCCGTAGTCATTAGCGAACAGACTCGGAAACTCCCCCCCGAAGTATTGGTTGATAGTACGGTGGCTCTCTTTTTCGCCACCCTGATCGCCGGTTATCTCTATGAACTTGGCACACTCAGGCGCAAGGGTTTTGTTCTTAACTATGCGACCACAATCTCTTATTTTGAAACTCATGACCCACGCATCGCCACCCTAATTGGCACCATCATCGGTCAACTCGGTTTTTTTATTAGTCCGCTTGACATGGGTATGACCGCGACCTCGATCGTTGGCGACGGTGGCCACTTGGCCCTGGCCAATCTACTTTCTCGAACCGCGGTTGGCTTTGCCAACTCCATCGGACTCAACTATGCCATTCGTCAAGGCGTCGCCGATAAAGTCCTCGAGAAAATTCAAGACCTCGAAAAAAAACTTTTTCCTCCAAATCAATTTCTTGACTGGCCAGACAATCGCTCCGGCGACTTTCCCGCGAGCCAGAAGAAGAATTTGCTAGATTAAAGCACCTTAGTCAATTGTTATTTTCTCTCCGTCATACGAATAGACTTTCGCACTATCGTCAACTACTGTTTCCAGGTGCACTGGCCGGCCCCAAAGAAGATGAATATACGGCAAGGTCTTTTTCAGATACTCAATATCCAACCCATCACCCTCAAAATAATGGCTTAGATAGAGTTCCTGTCTTCCCTTATAGTCGCCATCCTTGACTACAATATAAGGGAATCCGCAATTAGTCAAAGACGCTACCAATTGGGCGCTTATCTGTTTCCACCCCTTTTCCACTACTACATAATTAATCTTGCCATTCTCTTCCTGTTGTGTGTAAATATACATGTTCATCCTCGCCGCCGCATTACCATCGAAGTAATTTCGGATCATTCCTTGGTCGTCACAAAATTCTCTCAGTCGAAACACCTCTTTTAGTCCCGGGCTATCTTGGTTTGGCCCGGTATATCTTGGATATACCGGGTATTCGTTTTTCTCCAGCCAACGATTTTCCTCCACACTCAACATTCCGTTATGATATTCTTCCAAATAATCAAGCATATTCAGGCCGAAGTGGTAAGGATTAAGCCCCATTTTTCGGGGGGCAACCACCCCCGCATGCAGACGCCACCACTCCACATCCTCTCCCTGTGGTAGATAACCTCTCGCTGCCATTTCTCTCATAATCCGTTTATGCCAAAAGGAAGCCCATCCCTCATTCACGATTTTTGTCCGTCTCTGCGGCCAAAAATAGATGGATTCTTCCCGGACAATATCGATGATATCCTTTTGCCAATCGGCCAGATGTGGCGCAAATTCCCTGATAAATCCCAAAATATCTTTTTCCGGATGCAGGGGAACCGGAACCCGCGTTTTTAACGGCTCTTCGATCGGTCTTTCACCTGGTGCCAGTAGATCGACGTATTCATCCTGAGGCCGTCTATCTCGTAGTTGTTCCTGCTTATATTGCTCCCGCCACACAGCCACCTGTTCGTTTCTCGGTAGCCGCACCATACTTCGTGGGTCTGGGTCAATATGTTCGGCGATAGAAAGCGCCGCATCCAGAGTTTTTTCAACCTCACTTTCTCCTTCTCTTTGTTCATATTGGGCAATTCGGTCAGCCCTCAACGCCGCCATGTCCGGCATATCCCGTCTTGTAGGGGCAAATAAACTGCTGTTCTTGAAAAAATCCGTATGTCCCAAAACATGGGCCATCACCATCGTATTGATGACTGGGGGATTTGTCTCTAAGAGGTAGGCGATGGCAGGGTCGCTATTGATGACCATCTCGTAGATCTTTGACAAACCATAATCATATTCTGTCTTCATCTGGCGATAAGCTCGTCCACGCGTCCAGTGAGAAAAAGCACCCGGTACCCCATAGGCACCCATCTCATGCATAATATGAGCCGGCACCATCTCAAAGCGGGTCAGGAAAGGATCTAATCCGAATTCGTTCGCAATTTCGATCACCCGCCCCAAGGCTATTTCCAATTCGGTAAACTCTCCTTTCGAACCGAGCTCTGCCCTACTCATTTTTCGGTAGTATACTCCTTACCCTTATCAAAAATGGTTTGCAATGCCCCCCATACCTCTTCTTTCTTTTCGATAGTTACACTACTAAATCTGCCATCGTCAATTAATGTCCGATAAGCTTCTAAAAGCTCGCTCTTTGGCTTGGCGATCTGGACAAAGGCATATTGACTTATTCCCAATTCCAACATCGCCTTAATTAGACTGACACATTTCTTATTGTCTTGACCCCCCCAGTTGTCTCCGTCAGAAAAATGTAACGGATAGACATTATATTGATCCGTTGGGAATTCATCTACGATACAATCTAGCGCCATTTGATTTGCTGACGAGCATTGGGTTCCGCCAGACGATGCCCGCCTGAAAAATTCCTTTTCCGTCACCCTTTCCGCTTCAGTATCGTGGATGATGAATACTAGCTCCACGTGAGGAAACTTTGATCTCAGAAACAACACTGTCCACCAACAAAAACTTCGGACAATATAATTCTCGAAATCTCCCATGGACGCGGAAATATCTCTCATCATAATCAGCACGGCCGCCTCCGCTTCTCGTTCTTTGATGTTCGACGTTCTTACCCGGTAATCATCTTGGTCGATATCATCGATCACCGCCTCACCCCTCTGTAAAGCGTTCCGCCTTATATTTGCTTCGATCGTCCGCCGCAGATCGAGATTGGTCGCTGTTCGTTTTTTTCGGACGTCATCGAATACGACCTCATCAGACTCCACTATTTTTTTCGCTTTCGGTTTCAAATCAGGAAGTCCCAAATCTTCAAAAACCAGTTGCTGTATCTCCTCGATCGTTAATTCTGCCTCCATAATATCTTCCCCTGGTGCATTCCCGGCCCCAGACCCCGACCCCTGACCCTCGACTGGTCGGCTGGCGATTATGTCTCCCCCTTTCTCGCCCCCGTCTCCGGCTCCAATACCATTGTTTCCCCGCGACCTGATGATATGCGGCAACTCAATTGACCGCAGAGGTACCCTAATTGTTTTTTTTGTATTGGGATCAGCCGAAATAATTGTCCCGTCGCTGATGATGCTTGGCAAATTACCTTTAATTGCCTCCTTGACCTTTCTATTCAGCCGTTCTTCATCAGTCGGACCCTTTCGATGCAATGACCAATCTTGCTGCGAAATGAAAGACCTCTCTGTTTCAAACCGAGGCATAATTGTGGACTACCGGTTCAATAATGTCCCCACATATTTGATCAGTTCGTTGGCACAGTGAGAACAGTATCCCTTTTCCACCAGTGAAGCTACTACCGCCGTCAAACGCTCTTGTTGTTCCTTGTCTGGTGTCTTTGTGCCCGTCGTCAGTTTCACAAAATCCTTCGTGTCTGCAAATAACTTAGATTCAATAGCCCGCTTTAGCGCAGGGTGCATCTGATAGTCGAACTTTTGGTCGTGTCTAGCCGCGGAAGCGATCCTCATAAGCACCTCCCGTCGAAATTCGGCTCTTCCAGCATCCCCAATCTGTATTTGTTCTTCAATGCCTCTCATCATTTTCTCATCCGGGTCAACGTCCTCCCCTGTTACTGGGTCCCTCAGTTTTCGCTTGGTGCAAAAAGCATCAACCTGATCCAAATAGTTCTCAAAAAGCATTCGGGCGGAATCCTCAAAGGCAAAAACAAACGCAGATTGAACCTCTCGCCTGGCTATATCATCATATTCTTTCCTCACTTCTGCGATCAGGTTTGTGACGGCTTCTTTTTTCGCAGCCGGTAAATCCCGGGTATCCATGTGGTAGTCAAGACCGTCTTTTAGAGCCCGCAGAGCGTCAATCGGCGTCAAACACGGTCGGCCTTCATTACGGCCCCTAGTTAGTGCCATTGATAGTGTGTCGATTACATATCTCGGTGATACCCCCGTCATCCCCTCCCGCGGAAACTCCTTCTGCAGTTCTTCCGCTTCTCTCTGAGATGTCCCTTCTACGTATTGACCATCATAGAGTCTTAGTTTTTTCATATTACCGACACCCCGTTTTGACGTCTCCAATCTCGTCATGATGGCAAACATCGCAGCCGTTTCGAGTGTCCGTGGACTGACAATATGCTTATTTGCTCCACCATTCTTCAGTAACTTCTCATAAATCTTGCCCTCATCAGACATACGCAAATTGTAGGGAACCGGTATCACCAGCATCCTCGCCTTAAGAGCTTCATTCTTCGTGTTCGCGGCAAATGATTCATACTCCGCCAAATTCGTATGCGCGAGCACCACTTCGTCCGCCGGAATATTGGCATAACCTGCCACTTTAATGACTCTTTCTTGTGCCAATCCGAGCAAGATATACAGGAACCTTCCGTCAACCTTTAAAATCTCTACGAACTCCATCACCCCTCTATTAGCGATCTCCAACTCACCGTTAAAACGAAACGCGCGTGGATCAGCTTTCGTTCCATACTCGGCCAACTTAGAATAGTCCACCTCTCCTGTCAGTTCACCCACATCCTGCGACTTCGGGTCGGACGGAGCGAAAGTCCCCACCCCCACTCTATCTCGTTCCGAGAAAAAGACACGGCGAACGGGAATACTCATCATTGCCTCGACGTTTCCGTTTCCATAACGGTACGCGCAATCCGGGCACAAATCACCTTCAATGTGGATACCATATTCCTCTGAAAATTGATCGCGTAATTCTGGCGGCACCAGATGAAGCGGATCCTCCCACATCGGACAGGTCGAAATCGCGTAAACTGCTCCCTCAGCCGTCTTGGTGTGCCGCTCTATACCTTGTTTTAAGGCCGTTACTATGGTCGACTTTCCCGAACCAGGAGGTCCCAGGAACAGAATAATTCGTTTCTTAGTTGATTGCCCCTCAGCCGCTGATTGCAACACCTCTCTCCACAGTTCAATCGCCCGATCAGACCCAAATAACGGATCGTCGGCCGTTTCGAAAAAATCTGGTGCCGCAGATGCTCGTCGTAACAATTCATGAGCGCCACAAGCCAACGACGGGTTTTCGGTTACCTTTTCCAGATATTCGCTAAAAGATCCCTCCCAACTTAACCTCTTCCGCTCCTCCGTTAGTCTAGCTAAATTTTCGAGCACTCCACCACCCCTTTTTTCCTCTTTTGTTTTCACTTATATGTTTATTAATTAATGCTAATACTCTGGCAACAGATGTCAATTATCTCAAAGGCATTCAAACTAAATCATACAATCTGAAGCTCTAGGTTTATCACTCAAGGGTGTTAATTGCTTAACATTATCTCATTCTCCTGTTAAAATTAACCCTCAATGGCAACCCAAAAAGATTACTACGAAGTTCTGGACATTGGTAAGTCGGCGACCGAAGCCGAGATCAAGGCCGCCTACCGCAAACTTGCCCTGCAGTATCATCCTGACAGAAACAAAGCAGCCGGTGCTACCGAAAAGTTCAAAGAGATCAATGCTGCCTATGAAGTTCTCGGCAATCCTGAAAAGAGAAAAATGTATGACCAATTTGGCCATGCTGGTGTCTCCGGTGCAGCCGGTGGCCCTCAAGGTTGGAACCCATTTGGCGGTCAGGGCCCCTTTAACTACACCTACACCAACCAACCTGGTGCCGGCGGTTTTGAGGATATTTTTGGCGGTTTTTCCGACCCTTTTGATATCTTTGAAAGCTTCTTCGGTGGGGCTTCACCCTTCCGCCAAGCCGCCCGAAAAACTCAGTACCAACTCAAGATCGATTTCATGGATGCCGTCAACGGCATCACCAAAAGCATTGTTCATCAGGGCAAGCAATACTCTCTCAAGATTCCCGCCGGCGCTGACGAAGGCACCCGTATTCGTTACCAAGATTTTGACGTCTCTATCTCAATTAACCCCCACAAACAATTCAAACGCGAAGGTGTCGACGTCATCGTCGATCATGAAATTTCCTTTGCTACCGCCGCTCTCGGCGGCGATACCGACGTCCTTACCCCGGACGGTAATCTGAAACTGAAAATTAAAGCCGGCACCCAACCCAACTCTCTCGTTCGTCTTACCGGCAAAGGCATCAACTACCTCAACTCAACTCGTCGCGGTGACCTCTATATCCGGTTTATCATTAAGGTGCCGACCAAGTTAAGTCGTGAGCAAAAAGAACTCCTGAAAGAACTCGATGCTGCCTAAACTCAAACCCCTCATTTTCTACGGCAGTCTTCTCTCCTTTGCCTACCTGGCTTTTTTGCACCAAACTCGCACTCTCGGTCAAACCGCCCTGATTCTCCTCTCCATCGTCATCTTTACCAAACCTCTCGTCAAACTTTTTCCGACCATCAGTTTTTTCAAAATCCTTTTGGTCCTCCGCAGGGAACTCGGCCAAGCCACCGCCTTCGCCGTCCTGGCTCACGTCTTTTCCCAAGTCGCCCCCGGCTTTAGTCTGACCAAACTCCTGTTGTTTGCCTCGACCACCCGACCCAACAACTTTATTTTCTGGGGCTTCTGGAGCCTAGTTCTGATACTGCCCCTCCTCATCACCAGTAACGACTTCTCCACCAAGTTACTCAAAAGGAACTGGTTCCGGCTTCAAAAATTGATCCATCCTCTTTATGTCTTCGCCATGCTCCATTACGGTCTCAACAAAGGCACCCCGATCTTGATCTTTGTCCTTTTCGTTTTGGTCCTTCTCTATAGTCTCCGTTTTCTCGCCGGCCGCAACGTTCAGTTTCTGATCAACTCCAAACCAATTAGTCCAACACCATGATCAAGGCCATTTTTGTCGACGTTTCCGGTGTCCTCATCGTCAACCAACTCTCGGAGATTTATGCTCGCTATGAAAAAGAGCACTTGATTACTCGCCAAACCTTTCGCGATGTCTTCCTCTTTCTCTCAGAAAAAAATCGGACAGCATCAGAACTTAATGAATACTTGAAGAAAATAAAACTTGATAAATCTATTTGGGAGAATTTCTTTTCCGAATTTTTTACCTCCGAAGGCAGAAACGAACCCCTCACCGAAATTTTAAAATCAGCCAGGCAAAAAGGAATCGTAATCGTCATCACCAGCAATAACGCCACCCGTCTGGAACCACTGTTAGCCAAACTTGGCTTATCTGATCTTCCTGACCTTATCATCGCCTCTGCTGACCTCGGGTTGGTCAAACCTGACCCCGTTTTTTGGCGCTTTGCCTTCGGCAAGACCAAAGAAATAATTTCCGATCTCAAACCGGAGGAAGTTCTCGTTATCGATGATCACGTCGAGAATCTCGACTCCGCCAGAGCAGAAGGTTTTCAAACCGTTAACTATCTAGGCGATAAAACCGCCGCTCATGAAGCTCTCCGTTCCATCCTTGTGATATAATCACACTCGGTTAAGTGAATTAGGGCGGTCGTGATACCGCCTTTTTGATTATTTAATTATCAGTAATATGAACAACACTCAAAATTTGATTGCCAGAACCGAATTTGCTGCCGCCCTGAACCAAATCGCGGACGAGCGTAACATTCCCGTCGATATTATTCTCGATGCCGTCAAATCCGCCCTGGTCGCTTCATTCAATAAGGACTTTGAGGCCGAAGCAAAAAAGATCGAGGAAAAAGAAGAAATGATCACTGTCGATCTCGATCCGGAAACCGGCGAATTCAAACTCAAGGCCGGCAAGGCCGACGCCAAAACCAAAGATCTCGTTGACGTCACTCCTCCGGGCTTTGGTCGTATCGCCGCCCAAACCGCCAGAAACGTCATTCTTCAGCAGGTCCGCGAAGCCGAGAAAACCAGTATTATCGCCGAGTACCAAGGCCGCATGGGTGAAGTTGTCACCGGCATGGTCCAACGCATGGACGGTAAGAATGTTATTGTCGACATCGGCCGCGGCCAAGGCGTCATGCCTCCCGAAGAACAGGTTAGAACTGAGTACTACCGCCTCAACTCCAGAATCAGCGTTCTCTTGGCTGATATCCGCGACTCCTTCAAAGGTCAGCAAATCATCGTCAGTCGTTCCGACCCCCGGCTCGTTTCCGCTCTCTTTGCCCGTGAGGTTCCGGAAGTCGGCGCTGGTAGCGTCGTCGTCAAAGCTATTGCCCGTGAGGCCGGCAATCGTACCAAGATCTCTGTCGCCAGCAACCAGGACGGTGTTGACCCGGTTGGTTCCTGTGTTGGTCAGAAAGGAGTTCGCGTTCAGGCTGTCATCAACGAACTCAATGGTGAAAAGATCGACATTATTCAGTTCAGCGACGATAAAGAGAAGTTTTTGAAGTCTGCTCTTGCCCCCGCTGAAGCCACCAAACTGGAGTTCAGCAAGGATAACACTGAAGTTACGGTTACCGTTCCTGACGACCAACTTTCTCTTGCCATCGGCCGAGGTGGTACGAACGTTAAGCTCGCCGCCAAATTGGCCGGTGTTAAGGTTAAAGTTATCTCCGATAAATCTGATCCTGGCATTGTCGTCACCGGCAATGAAGAATACGAGATCGACACCCTTGGTCTTGATCAAAAAATTCGAGACATCCTCGTCGCCAACAGTCTCACCCGCATTGAAGACCTAATTCATAATACGGACAAGGTTGAAAAACTCGAAGGCGTCGACGCCGCCGCCCTCGAGACAATCAAGTCCAAACTGACTGCCTACCAACCTTCCTCGGCCCCGGTAGCCTAGCGACTGGTCGCGTCTGTTTGGCAAGAACGTTTAATAAGAATGCATACACACTATGGCAACACTAGGCAGACCTCCAGTTATCACCGTCTTGGGCCATGTTGACCATGGCAAGACCTCGCTTCTCGATCGCATCCGAAAGGCCAATGTTGCCGCCAAGGAACTAGGCGGCATTACCCAGGCTATTGGTGCTTACCAGATCGATCATCATGGCCAAAAGATCACCTTCATTGATACTCCGGGTCACGCCGCCTTTTCGGCCATGCGCGCTCGCGGTGGTAGCGTCGCCGACGTCGCCATCCTGATCGTCGCCGCCGACGACGGTGTCATGCCCCAGACCAAGGAATCGATTCAACACATCAAGGCCGCCGGTATTCCCTATGTTGTTGCCATCAATAAAGTCGATCTTCCTCAGGCGAACATTCTCAAGGTGAAGTCCGATCTGGCCGAGGTTGGCGAGTATGTCGAGGGTTACGGCGGTAACGTTCCTGTCGTAGAGATTTCGGCGAAAACTGGGACGGGGATCGATCAGCTTCTGGAGACGGTCCTCCTCCTCGCCGAACTCGAGGAACTCAAAGATACTAGTGGCGAGCCTCCCTCTGCCGTGGTCATTGAAAGTCAACTCCATCCCCACAAAGGCCCACTCGTCAGCCTGCTTATCCAAACGGGCAAACTTTCTGCCAGAGATGATCTCTATGTCGGTGAAAAAAAACTCGGTAAAGTCCGCTCCATGAGCCTGGCCTCCGGCGAAACCACCCCCTCTGCTCCCCCGGCTACTCCGATTCAGGTCCTTGGCTTTGAGGATGTCCCTCAAGTCGGGGATATTGTTACCACCTCTCCTCACGCCCTCGATCCCCAGGGCGCCATTTTGGGAAAATCAGTCAGCGTTTCCACCGATGAAACCGAAAAACCCAACGTTATCATCAAGGCCGACGTCGCCGGTTCTCTCGAAGCCGTCTTGGGCTCCTTGCCCGATACTATTAATATCGTTTCCTCAGGCGTCGGCGCTGTCACTGAGTCAGATGTCCAACTCGCTAGCACTGACAATGCCACCATCGTCTGTTTCAACGTCAAGGCTGGCGGCACGGTTGCCAAACTCGCCGAAGTGGAGAAGGTTGAAGTGCTTTCCTTTGGCATCATCTACGAGCTTTTTGACTACATCAAAGAACTCTCCGAACGGAAAGGTAAGGCCGAGGCCTTAAAGGTCATGGGCGAGGCAAAAGTGATCAAGACCTTCCCCTTCAATAGTCAACTCGTCTATGGCTGCCTGGTTATCTCCGGTAAGATCAGAACTGGTGACCTGGTCGGTAGTAGTAAAGTTGTCTCCCTCAGGATCGGCAAAGAGGCTGTCAAAGAAGCCAAAAAAGACCAGGAGTGCGGCATTATCCTCGAGCCCTCACTTGACTATCAACCAGGAGATACTATAATCACCCACATACTATAGTTATAGGACAGTATGTTTGACCAAAACCTAGTCAATCAAGCCAAAGACGAGCTCAACGCGGCCAAATCAGTCGCTATTTTGCTTCCCCCAGATCCCAGCACCGAGATCGTTTCGGCTGGCCTGGGACTTTATCTATCCCTCTCGGGTAGCGGCAAGCAGGTTCAGATCGGTTGTTCCAGCCAGATTCGGGTTGAGAACGCCGACCTTTTTGGTGTCGATAAGATCAAAAATAGCATCGGTAACCAGAACCTCGTCATTTCCTTCGACTTCAAAGAAGAGAACCTTAAGAAGGTTGACTATGACGTTGATGAAAACGGCAAGTTCATGCTCTTGGTCCAGCCCCAGCCGGGTTGTGAAGCCCCCGATACCAGTACTATTAACTACAGCTACTCCGGCGCCTCTGCCGACCTTGTCTTTATTCTCGGTGTTAACTCTCTCGAGGAACTCGGCAAGCTCTATGCCGACGAAAAAGCCTTTCTTGATAAAGCCAAGATTGTCTCGATCAGCCTGACCACCAAACCAAGTAATATCTCTGCCCTGGCCTTTCACAGCAACGCCGCTACTTGTCTTCCGGAGATGGTTGGTTTCTTACTCAAGAACTGGGAGATCAACCCTACTGCCGATGCCGCCAGCAACCTACTCTCTGTCATTGGCACTAGCACCAACCAGTTCACCTCCCCCAAAGTTACCGCTGACACCTTCGAGACCATCGCTTACCTGATGCGCCACGGCGGTCACCTCGGCCGTTCTCCTTTTGCCGCCACCAGTCGTTTCGGCGCCTTCCCGCCCGCACCGATGAATCCCTTCTCCGGCGGCCCGTCCATGATGCCTCCCACCTTCGATGAAGAACTACCTCCACCTCCGGCCTTCGGTTCGGGTCAGCCATTCAGTGGGATGTCTCGAATTCCCAATGACTGGAAAAAACCCAAGATCTTCAAAAGCGGCCAATCCGATCTCCAATAACCAATAACTGCATGACAAATTAGCCTTAATCTGTTACAATATCCCCGTTATGGCGTTAACTAACGACAAAAAACAACAAATCATTGGCAAATTTGCCGCCACTCCCAAGGACACTGGCTCCCCCAAAGTTCAGATTGCCCTTCTCTCGGCCCAGATCGAAGATCTGACCAAGCACTTGAAGGAACACAAGAAAGATAATCACTCCCGTCGTGGTCTCCTTAAGATCATCAGCAAACGCCGTCGCCTTCTCAATTACTTAGGTAAGACCAACCCCAAAGATTACGAAGGTCTTGCTAAGACATTGGGCATTGGCACATCTATTAAAAGTTAATTCGGAAAACCTCGTCTCGGTTTCGAGAGGGAAGTTAAGGCTAGGCTTGTAGCTTTACCCTTCTTCTTGAACCGCCCGTTTTCCCGATAGAAAAGGGATTTTCATGAAACTAAAATCCACCACCATCGATTTAGATGGTAAAAAAATTATTATTGAAACCGGTCTTTTTGGAGCCCAGGCCGCCGGCGCCGTCACCGTTCGCTGTGGCGACACCATGGTTTTGGCTGCCGTCGTTTGCGGCGGTCTAAAAGAGGGTCTGGACTATTTCCCGCTTCAGGTTGAGTATCGCGAAAAGTACTACGCCGGTGGCGTTATCTCCGGGAGTCGCTACGTTAAGCGCGAAGGTAGACCCTCAGATAACGAGGTCCTCACCTCCCGTCTGATCGATCGTTCCATTAGACCATTATTCCCCAGCAGTTTTTACGAGGAAGTTCAGTTGCTCATCTCCCCTCTGTCTATTGACGGCGTCAATGAGCCGGAAATCTTGGGCATCATTGGTGCTTCTGCCGCCCTCTCCATCAGCAACATCCCTTGGATGGGTCCCATCGGCGCTGTTCGCGTCGGTCTAACTGCTGAAGGAAAGTACTTGGTCAACCCCACCGCTGAACAAAGAGCCGCCAGTCGTTTAGACTTGGTTGTTTCCGGTGGTACCGGCTCGATCGCCATGGTCGAAGCTGGCGCCAATGAGGTCACCGAGGCAGAGGTTCTCGAAGGGCTTAAATTCGGCCAAAAGAATATCGAAACCATCATTACCGCCATCGCCGACTTTGCCGCTGACGGTAAGGCCAAGAAGGTCGCCCCCATCGAAGTCCACAACCCGGAGTGGGTCAAGTTGGTCAAAGACACCGTTGATGTCGCCGCCCTCCTCGCCGAAAGTAAAACTGCCGGCGGTGAAGGTTTGCGTCTCGATCCCATCGCCGACTCCCTGATGGCTTTGCATCCCGAGATCAACCGCACCGAACTTATCCGCATCATCGACAATGCCGTCAAGGAATATGTTAGAAAGCAGGTTCTCGGCAAAAAGATCCGCTTTGATGGCCGGAAGACCGACGAGATCCGTCCGATCACTGTCCAGGTTGGTTTGATCCCTCGCACCCACGGTACCGGCTTCTTCCAGCGTGGCTTAACCCACGCCCTCTCGGTGGTCACTCTCGGTTCTCCCGCCAGTGAACAACTGATCGAAGGCATGAAGGGTGAAGAGACCAAACGTTATATGCACCACTACAATATGCCGGGTTTTGCCACCGGTGAACCAGGCCGCGTTGGCGCCCCGAACCGTCGTGAAATTGGTCACGGTGCTTTAGCCGAAAGAGCCCTTTTCCCGATGATCCCGAGCCAAGAAGAATTTCCCTACACCATTCGTGTTGTCACCGAAATTATGTCGGGGAATGGTAGTACTTCCCAGGCTTCTGTCTGCGGTTCCACCCTCGCCCTGATGGACGCCGGTGTTCCCCTCAAGAAACCGGTCGCCGGTATCGCCATGGGTCTGGTTACCGATGAAAAAATGAATTACATCACTCTTAGTGATATCGCCGGTATCGAGGACCATCTTGGCGATATGGACTTCAAAGTCGCCGGTACTCGTGATGGCATCACTGCTATCCAGATGGACGTCAAGGTTCCCGGTGTTACCGCTGAGATTTTGAGTGAAGCTCTCACCCAGGCCAAAACCGGCCGCCTCTTCATCCTCGACAAAATGACCGCGGTCATCGATAAGCCACGTGAGTCTGTTAGTGAGTATGCTCCTAAAGTCGCCTCCGTTAAGATCCCCGCTGACAAGATTGGTGAGTTGATCGGACCAGGTGGCAAGATGATCCGCCAGATCCAAGCTGACCACGATGTTGAGATCAACGTCGAGGAAGATGGTGCCGTCACGATCACCGGCATGGACGAAGCCAGAGTTAAACAAGCCCAAGCCTATATCGCCGGCATGATGGCTACCGCCGAAATCGGCAAGATTTACACCGGTACCGTCACTCGGGTCGAACCCTACGGCGCTTTTGTCGAGATCCTTCCCGGCAAAGACGGCCTGGTCCACGTCTCCCGCATGAGCACCCAGTACGTTGGCGACGCTAACGACCTGGTCCATGTTGGTGACACTGTCCAGGTGAAATGTTACGAAGTCGATTCACAAGGCAGAATTAATTTGACCATGCTTCTTGAGGGTGAAACCACAGTTGGTCGTCCCCGAGAAGACAGAGGCCCCCGCCGCCCTATGGGTGATGGTCGCCCTGATCAAGGGTCCTCATTCAAGCGTTTCCGTGACGCCCGCTAACTTTGTGACTATACTTAAAGATATATGGACGCTGCCCAGGATTTAGTCAAAAAGGATCTCGAAGTCCTCTACCAGAGGCTCCAAAGCGCCAATCTTCCTCCCGAACTTTCCGATAAAGCCAAGGGCATGGTTGACCGGCTCGCACGGATGTTCTATCAGGGTTTTTACTCTGAAGAATTCGAAAAAACCAGCCATTACATTGACTGGATCACCTCGCTTCCCTGGGATAAACGGGTTGACCGCCCCATTGACCTGGCGCTCATTAAAGCTACTCTGGACAAGAACCACTACGGCATGGACTCGGTCAAAGAAAGGATTCTCGAGTATATGTCCGTCCTCAAACTTCGACTTGGCAAAGGCCTCGGCGTTGCCCGCGCCCCGATCATTTTCTTGGTCGGTCTGGTCGGTACCGGTAAGACCTCCTTTGCCTATGCCCTGTCCGAAGCCTTGGGTCGGCCCATCGCCCGCATCCCCTTTGGCGGCATGGGGTCTGCTCGTGACCTCCGCGGCCAAAGCCGCCTGCACCTTGAATCCGAACCGGGCCAGATTATCAAAGCTCTGCGGGCCGTCCAGGTCAAAAATCCGATCATCCTCCTCGATGAAATTGACCGGGTCACCGAAGAAGCCCGGGCCGATATCATGGGCGTTTTGGTCGAGTTGCTTGATCCGAATCAAAACAACCGTTTCGTCGATCACTTCATCGACTATCCGGTTGACCTCTCGGAAGTCCTCTTTGTCGCTACCGGCAACAACACCAGTAACGTCGCCACCGCCGTCCTGGACCGTCTCGAACCGATCCAAATGCCCAGCTACACTGACGCCGAGAAGATCAAGATTGCCGAGGATTATCTTCTTCCCAATGCCGTCAGTGATGCTGGCCTGGAACCGGGAGTTCTGACCATCGACCAAAGCCTCTGGCCCCAGATTGTCCGCCCTTTTGGCTACGACGCCGGTATCCGCACTCTGAATCGGACCATCAGCGGTATTACCAGCAAGGTCGCCCGCTTGGTCGTCGAGGGGCAAGCCCGCACCGTCCACCTGACCCCAGACAACATTAAACAATTCTTACCCAAATGGTAAGAAATATTAAAAAGATTATTAAAAAAATTATATGAATACACTAAAACTCATCCCTCTTGGAGGGCTTGGTGACGTAACCAAGAACATGTACGTCTATGAATACGGCAATGATCAAATCGTCGTCGATTGTGGTATTGGTTTTCCCAATAACTCCGCTCTCGGCGTCGACGTCATCATTCCTGATATCAGTTATCTGGAGAAACCCGGCAAGAAACTCCACGGCATCATCCTGACCCACGGTCATCTAGACCACATTGGTGGTCTGCCATATATCCTGCCCCGTCTCCCGGGTGTTCCCGTCTTTGGCTCGACTCTGACCATCGCCCTCGCCGAGGAAAAAGTCCGTGAGTACGGTATTACTAACAAAATGACGGCCGTCGAAAATCACTTGAAACTCGGCCCCTTCGATATCGAGCTGATCCACATCACTCACTCGATTCCGAACTGCAAACACCTCTACATCAAAACTCCGGGCGGTACCGTCTATCACGGCGCCGACTACAAGTTTGACCTCACCCCGATTGATAACAAGCCGGCTGACTTCACCAGTATCGCCCGCGTTGGTGCCATGGGGGTTGACCTGATGCTCACCGACACCGTCCGCATCGAGAATCCCGGCTTCACCCCCTCCGAAAGGACTCTTTTGACTGCCATCGATACTGCCGTTCGGACGACGGTGGGAAAGGTCTTTTTTACGACCATTACCTCCTCGATTTCTCGTATTGACATGGCTATCCAGGCGGCGATTCGTTATAACCGCAAGGTTGCTCTCGCCGGCCGGTCGATCGTTCAAAATGTCGAAGCCGCCCAAAGGTGTGGTTACCTCAAGATTCCCAAAGATGCCCTGATCGATGTCAAACTGATCAACCGTTATAAACCAAACCAGGTCGCCGTCATCATTGCCGGCTCTCAAGGCCAGGAGGGTAGTGCCATGCAACGCCTCGCCGCCGGTGAACACCAGACCATCAAATTAAAGGCCCATGACCACGTCATCATCAGCGCCGACACCATCCCCGGCACCGAGGCAGACATGTTCGGCTTGATCGACACGCTTTACAAACAGGACATCCGTGTTTCTTTCTCGGGCAATACCCCAGGACTGCACATTTCCGGTCACGGACATCGGGGAGACATCGCTCTCTTAGCGCGCCTGGTAAAACCAAGGAACATCATTCCTATCGGCGGTCAGATCAGACATATGTATCTCTACCGGGACCTGGCTGCGGAGATGGGCTACTCACCCGAACAAGTCCTTCTCCCGGAAAACGGCCAGGTTATCGGTATCGAAAACCACAAGATCAAGATCGTCGGCCGGGTTGAGGCCAAAAACGTTTATGTTGATGGCCTTGGTATCGGTGATGTAGGTACTGCTGTCCTCCGTGATCGGCGTGTTCTTGCTTCCGATGGTATCCTCATGGCCGTCGTTCCGATCAACTCCGAAACCGCTGAGGTTTCCGGCGAGGTCGAGATTGTCACCCGTGGCTTTGTCTATCAGCAGGAACAGACCGACTTGATCAAACAAACACAGAAAGAGGTTATTGCCTGTCTAAAGAACTTCAAGGGCAAACAAGTTACCGACTGGGGTTATGTCAGAAGAAAGATCGAGGACACTCTCGAGCGCTTCCTCTATCAACAGACTCAACGTCGGCCGATGATCATCGCCATGGTCATTGAGGTCTAACGATCCGTTGGATCACCTTAAGAAGACGACCTTCTAGAACGGCCAGTGAACCATTGTTCTCAACCACAAAACTCGACTTGATCCGACTAATTTGTTCGACCGAGTGGCGTGGATCAGCGGGAGTGAGATCGCCCCTCACTCCCAAACGCTCGGCTACTACCACACTCCTGGTCTTAACCCTGATAAAAATAAACCCCGCTCTTTTTAAATAGTCGTAAGCATTGTTCCGGCAGTCAGTGTTGATCACTACTCGTTTCTGCCGGGATGACTTAGCCAGTTTTTTCTCCAGGTTATTTACAAAGGTTGGTCCCAACCGGGCTTCAAACCGAATGGCCAGAAACTGTAGTAATCCGCCGTCTTGACCGGCATTCTTCAAGCCGAACAACCGATAAATATAAGCTTGGGCCCGGTGCAGGGGCAAAGCCACATTCAGTCTGATGACCTCGTACTTCGGAAACTCCCTTTTAACCATTTTCCCTACTAACTTGCCGCAAGTCGTCTTGCCTGACCCGCTTGCTCCAATGAAGGCGATCTTAATCACCTTACTTAAAGTCTTCATAAATTTGACTCGGCGTCGCTAATTTTTGATGGTGATATCTCCCTGAGTACAACTTCACTGGTCCAATACTTTCAAACCAGAAGATCTGCCCGAAGCGCATCTGCGGATAAACCACCGTCGGTAACTGCACTTCGATTTCCAAAGTAATCTGGCCCAAGAACCCCTGATCGATCAATCCGGCACAAATGTGATTGTGGATAAACAGCCGTCCGATCGAACTTTTTCCAGTCACCAAACTGGCGAAGTGGTCCGAACCAAAAACCTCAATTGTGTGCCCCAGGTATGCCTGTCCCGGTAAAAGTAAATGTCCCCGCGAGGTTAACTCAATCTCTTTATACCTCATCGGTTTTTTCGGGTCCAGAAAAGTTTGCCCCTGGTAGTTCGAGTTGGGGAGTAGACGTTTAATGGTCGGGCCCAGGCGATAGTCGTAACTATTTGGATTCACCTGTTCCTCACTAAATGGCTCGATCGTGATCCGCTTATACCTCATCTCGATTGTAATTTGTTCTCCGGTTAACCAGCCCATCTTGGTCCCATCTTGAGCCCCACTCTCCTTTCTCCTCAATCACCAGCTCTGTTACCAAAACAGAATAATTCTGTGGCTGTGACAAAATAATAGATGAAAATATTCAAAAAATATGACAATATACAGCAATGAAATGCCCATTTTGTGGAACATCGCAAATTAAAGTCGTTAACACTCGCTCCACCATTGCTGGGACCATCTGGCGCCGGCGCAAGTGTCTCCTCTGCCACAACAACTTCTCTACTTCCGAGATGCTTAGCCTGACCGGCGTCAAAGTCATCAAGCGCTCAGGTAAGACCGAACGCTTCGTGGCCGATAAAGTCCTTTTGGGTATCTGCCATGCCGGTAACGAATCAAAGCGACTGAGCAGCGACCAAGTCCGTGAAGCCGCCACCAAAATCACTGACCGGATCAAGTCGGAAATCATTCGTTCAAAGCGCAAAACCATCAAAACCCAGCATCTAGGCAAACTCCTACTTCACCAAATCAAACCAGTCTCTCTGGAAATCTACTATCGTTTTCGAGCTTACTTTCTCAGTAACCTGCACTATCGTCACCGTAAACTTCCAAAAACACTTATCAATGACCTCGATTGAGTTATACTTATAGCTGATTATGGCTCGAAAAAAAGGTCGTCGGTCTAAACCATTTGCTCTTAGTCTGAAACCGGAAACAATTAACTCCATTCTTGCCGTCCTGATCATCGGTATCGGTGGCTTGATCTCGGTTTCCTTCTCTCGCCAAGGCGTTATCCTCGACAAGATCAACACCCTCGGTAGCCATTTCCTCGGCTGGCCTTTCATTTTTTTGCCCTTCATTTTTATCTCCGGTGGTCTTCTTCTGACCAAAGTGAAGTGGGGGATCGCCAGTCCTCACGTCTTCTTAGGTAGCTTGATCACCCTGCTCTCCTTGACCGGTCTGACCAAGGCTGGTGCCGTCGGTCTTCAGCTATTTTTATCGGTCGCCACCCTAATCACCAATGCTGGTGCACTCCTTTTCTACTTTATCGGCATCGCCATCGGCCTTCTTATTCTTTTTGAAACCTCCTTCGAGGATATCTCTGTCTTCTTCGAAAATCTGGGAAAACTCCTTCAAAAATCCGGTTCCAAAGCAAGTGGATTGGTTCAAAAAGGAGCTTCTCTCGGCAATAAACAAATGAAGGTGAAGGGTCTCACTCAGGACAACTCCGTCACCCCCGAAACCGCCATGGCCGCCTCCAAAGGCAAGGACGGCAAAAAGGTGGAAATGGTCGTCAACGATCTAAAGTCACCCAAGACGGGGGACCAATCTCATCGCCAGTCAGATCTTTCCATCTGGCAACTTCCACCCCTCTCTATTCTCTCTGACGAGAAGCAAGGCAAGGCCGACCGCGGCGACTTAAACGCTAACGCCGCCACCATCGAAAAGACTCTCGACTCCTTTGGCATTGAAGCCAAGGTGGTCGAGGTTAACTGTGGTCCGGCCGTTACCCAGTACGCCATTGAAGTCGCCCTCGGCACCAAACTCAGCAAGATCAGTGCTCTTCAGTCTGACCTCGCTCTCGCCCTCGCCGCCCCCCAGGGCCAGATCCGTATCGAGGCCCCTATTCCCGGTCGTTCCCTCGTCGGTATCGAGATTCCGAACCGATCCCTTGAGTTCGTTTCCTTGAAACAAATGCTCACTTCTGAGGTGATGCAGAAGAATAATAGTAAGACCGCCGTCGCTCTCGGTCTGGATGTTTCCGGTAATCCCACCATCGCTGATATCAACAAAATGCCCCACGTCCTCGTTGCCGGCGCCACTGGTTCCGGTAAGTCAGTTCTCATTAATGCCTTTATCGCTTCCATTCTCTTCCGCGCCTCTCCCGATGAAGTCAAGTTGATCATGGTCGACCCCAAGCGTGTCGAACTCACCGGCTACAACGGCATCCCTCATCTAATCACCCCAGTCATCGTTGATCCGGAAAAAGTCGTCAACGCCCTCAACTGGGCCCTCAGTGAAATGGAAGGTCGCTACAAACTGTTTGCCGAGGTCGGTGTCAGAAATATCGCCGGCTACAACGAACTTTCTGGCTTCCAGGCGATGCACTACATCATCATCATCATCGATGAGTTGGCTGACATCATGCTGCTTGCCCGAAACGAAGTCGAGAACGCCATTACCCGCCTCGCCCAGATGGCTCGTGCCACTGGTATTCATCTGGTTCTGGCCACCCAGCGCCCGTCGGTTGACGTTATTACTGGCTTGATCAAGGCGAATATTCCCTGTCGCATCGCTTTCAATGTCACCTCTATGATCGACTCCAAAGTCATCATCGATGGCCCCGGCGCCGAAAAACTCCTCGGCCGTGGCGACATGCTCTATATTCCCCCGGATGTGGCCAAGCCGAAGCGTATTCAAGGCGCCTTTGTCAAGGACAAGGAGATCTCCGACCTAATTAATTTTCTCCGCCAAAGTGGTGTCGATCCCCAATACAACGACGCCATCACCAAGCCAACTGCCAAGAAAGGCACCGTCTCCGCCGATGGCATTGACCTGGGAGATGTTGACGAACTTTTCGAACAAGCCGCTCGTTTCTGCATTGAATCAGGCAAAGCGTCCGCCTCCCTTCTTCAGCGCCGCCTTTCCATCGGTTACGCCCGCGCCGCCAGAATTCTCGATCAACTCGAGAGAGCCGGTATTGTTTCCCGGGGTGAAGGTGCCAAACCCCGCGACCTTTTGGTCAAAAACGTAAACGACTTTTTTGGCGGCGGCAGCAACATCAGTTCCGGTATAGAATAATAGGCCATGAAGACGATTGGGGAAATTTTGCGTAGCTCTCGTAAAGACCGCGGTTATACTGTTGATCAACTCAGCAGTCTCACCAAGATCGATACCCGCTACATCGATGCCATCGAAGAAAACAACTTCAAAAGTCTGCCTTCAGCCACCTTTACCAAAGGCTTTGTCAGAAATCTCGCCATCTCACTTGGAAAAGACCCAGAAGGTTGGATTGCCCTCCTGCGCCGGGACTACCACGCGGCCACCCCCATCAACGCCTCCCCGGTACGACGAATCCGCCATCTTTCGTTAGGTACTCTTTTCCAGTCGCAGTCCCTCTTGATTGCCTTAGGCGCTCTTGTCTTTGTCGTTTATCTTGGTTTTCAATACCGGGCTGTCATCACCCCACCTTCTCTTGAAATCACCAGTCCGACCAAAGACGCCGTCACTATTTCCCCAGTCACCCTTGAGGGAAAAACTTCCTCCGGCGCCACGGTTGTCATCAATGACGACCTCAAAATCACCCCTGACTCCCGGGGTCGTTTCCAAACCAAACTCAATCTTTCTCCCGGTAGCAACGAGATCAAAATCTCCGTTACCAACCGCTTCTCCCGTTCCACTACCAAAACCATCCCCATCACCATCCTCTCCCAATAGTAGTGCTACTTTATACTTAATACTTGATACTTTATACTGATTGCTATGACCCTGCCCCAAATCGTCAGCCTCTTCTCCATTTCTGTTCTCACTGTCGTCGCCACCATCATCGGCATCCAGATTATTTTTCTCTTGAAGGAGATTGCTCATACCTTGGGTAAATTTAACTCCGCTCTTGACGTCACCGAAACGGCGATGAAAAAATTCGCCACCCCGGTCAGTAATATGTTCGCCGTCGTTGAAGGCCTGAAACACAGCACTAAGATTATCGAAATCTTCTCTAGTTTTGTTAGTAAACATGGCGAGCCCAAACCCCCCATTACCATGCAAACACCTCTATGAGCGACCCCAAAGACCTGCCCGCCGTTGAAAATTCTTTTTCCACTTTTATGTTTGGCCTGACACTCGGTATTGTGGGCACCATTCTTCTGGGAACCGAAGAGGGTCGAAAAGTCAGCCGAAAACTCCTCCAGTCAGCCGGAGAAACTCTCGAAAAAAATGAGGACCTTTTCCAGGAGGCCAAAAACGTTGCCAGCCAGGCTGTCCACGAGATCGAAAATCAATTTCGACAACCTCAGTCGTATCTACCAGATCAGCCCACCACCCGTTATGAACCGCCCCCTCCCCCTCCTCCCTACACCAACCGCCCTCGCCCAAACCCCACCTATTTCGAAAGCAACGGCAATCCTCTCGAACCCTGATTCCTGAGCTATAATTAGCCCATGCTCAGCGCGAATCAGTTGCGTCAAAAATATCTGGATTTTTTTGTAGCCCGAGGCCACAAAGTTATACCCTCCGCCCCGATCGTCCTTGCGAATGACCCAACCACACTCTTTACCGGCTCCGGTATGCAACCGATGATGCCTTATCTATTAGGCCAGCCGCACCCCTTAGGTACTCGTCTCACTGATAGTCAAAAATCTTTCCGTGCCGGCGACATCGAAGAAGTTGGCGATAACCGTCATACCACTTTTTTTGAAATGCTCGGCAACTGGTCTCTCGGCGATTACTTCAAGAAAGAACAACTCTCTTGGTTCTTTGAATTCTTAACTAAAGAATTAGGTCTCGATCCCAAACGCCTCTACGTCACTGTTTTCATTGGTGACGAAAAAAACGGCGTCGGCAAAGATACCGAATCAATCGAAGTTTGGCAGAAACTCTTTGCCGATTCCGGCATCGACGCCAAAGAAGTTGATTTTGATACTGAGGAAAAAGGTTATGAGCTTGGCATGCAGGATAGCCGAATTTTTGCCTTTGGCGTCAAGAAAAACTGGTGGGCCAGAAATGGTGCTGTTCCGGCAACCATGCCCTCAGGCGAACCAGGCGGCCCTGATAGTGAAGTCTTCTATGACTTTGGTACTCCCCATGACCCTAAGTTTGGTAAAGAATGTCACCCGAACTGTGATTGCGGTCGTTTCCTCGAGATTGGCAACTCTGTTTTCATGCTTTACCAAAAACAAGCCGACGGTTCCCTCAAAGAATTGGCTCAGAAAAACGTCGACTTCGGCGGTGGTTTCGAACGTATTCTCGCCGCGATACACCACGATCCAGATATTTTTAATACAGATCTTTTTAAACCAATAATCAAGGAAATAGAAAAATTTACCGGGAAGAAATACAAAGATTACGCTCCAGAAATGCGTGTTATTGCAGACCACATTAAAGCTGCGACCTTTATGATCTACGAGGGGCTCGAACCAAGCAATAAACAACAGGGTTACTTACTCCGGCGACTAATACGACGGTCAGCAATAAAAATGCACCGTCTAGGTGGAGGACTTACCCCACAGTTCTCAAGCATTTGTAGAGCCGTATTCGACACATATCGAACCGAATATAACGGGCTAGACATCCAGAAATGGACCCAAGTAAGTCAATCACTTGATGCAGAGATGAGCCGCTTTGCAAAGTCATTAGATAGAGGTCTGAAAGAATTCGACAAAGCAGACATTAGTCAATTAAATGCGCTTTTTGCATTCAACTTATATCAGACATACGGATTTCCGGTCGAAATCTCCCAAGAACTTTTCCAGCAAAAGGGAATTCAACTAGATATGGAGGAATTCAACAGAATTAAAGTAAAGCATCAGGATTTAAGCCGTACGGCATCAGAAGGTTTCTTCAAAGGGGGACTGGCTGACCACTCTGAAGTTGTTACCCAGTATCACACCGCCACCCACCTGCTTCACCAGGCCCTGCGCCAAGTTCTGGGCGACAAAGTTCATCAAGCTGGCAGCAACCTCACCTCCGAGAGACTCCGTTTCGACTTCACTTACGACAAGGCCTTAACCCCTGAGGAGCTGAAAAAAGTCGAGGACATCGTTAATGAAAAGATCTCAGCCGACCTGCCGGTCAAAGCCATGACCATGTCCTATGACGAAGCCATCAAGTCCGGCGCCCTCGCCTTTTTTAAGGAGAAATATCCCGACCAAGTGACCGTTTATACCATCGGCACCTTCAGTAAAGAGCTTTGCGGTGGTCCTCATGTGGCGGCCACCGGGGAAATTGGTAAGATAAAGATAGTTAAACAAGAGTCTCTTGGTAGCTCAGGCCGTCGGATCTATCTCACCAAGGCCTCTTAAACTATCGCTATGGTCTTCAACAATTTGTTTACGCCCAAAAACAAAAAAATCGCCCCGGAGCTTTTTTTGGCGGTTGAGATCCACGAATCCATGATCAAGTCTGCCGTTTGGCAGGTCGAAGACGAAAAACCCTCTATTGTCGCCCTAGGTAGTTACGAACTCTGGGACTCCGAGGACTCGCTCATCAACGGCGTCGACGCTTCCCTCACCGAAGCCATCCGCGGCCTAGCCGGCAAACCGGATCGGGTCATCTTTGGTCTGCCCGATTCCTGGCTCTCTGAAAATCGTATTCATCCTACCAAACAGAAAGTGATCAAGCACCTCATCAGCGAACTCGAACTGAAGGCTATCGGCATGGTCACTATTACCGAGGCAATCGTTTCCCACTTGAAGACCCAGGAAGGCGTTCCCCCAACTGCCATACTTCTCGAGATCTACCCTAGTAAGGTCATCGTTTCCTTGGTCAATCTCGGCGAGATCCAAGCTCAGGAAGAGGTCGGCCGCTCTGACGATCTTGCCAGGGACGTCGAGGAAGGCCTCGCCCGTTTCGACGCCGAAAAACTTCCTGCCCGCTTCATCCTCACCAATGGCAGCGATCTTGAAAACGAAGAACAACAGATCATTGGTTATCCCTGGACCGAAAAACTTCCCTTTATTCATTTGCCGAAAGTTCAGGTTCTTCCGATCGATTTTTCTATCCGGGCTATTGCCCTCTCAGGTGGTTCAGAAGCCGCCAAGTCACTCGGACTTGAAGTTGTCACCGAAACCGCTGCCCAAGCCCAAGCCGAAGAAAAATCAGATAGCATCGTTGAGAGCATTACCACCGACTTGACCTCAATCGGTTTTTCGGTTGATGGTCAGGAGGCCGAAATTACTGAGGTCCAGGAAACTGAAACTTTTATTGAACCAACTTCTGAAGAAGAACCGTCGGAGGAAGCCGTAAAAACCAAAACCAATCTCTTCAATAAACTTCCCCATCTTTCTGTCCCCAAAATTAAACTTCCCCATTTTTCTCTACCCAAAATAAAACTCGGTGCCCTTGGGATCATTCTTCCCATTATTCTTCTTGTCGCCTTGGTCGTCGGAGTTGTCGCCTACTACTTCCTCTTCGGCAAAGTTAGAGTAATCATGTCGCTCGCCCCCGTCCGCGTTAGTCAAACTATCGATGTCTCCATCGGCACTGGCACTAAAGATAATTTTCTGTCAGTCATCGCCACCAAGAAAACGGTCACTGCCAAGGCTAGCGACTCTATTTCCACCACCGGTGAAGCCACAGTTGGTGAAAAAGCTACCGGCAAAGTTACCATCGGCACACCCGGGGCTATCAATCTCAAAGCCGGAACCAAAATCATTGCTGCTAGCAACAGTTCGGTCTTCACCCTCGATAACCCAGCCATTGTTGCCAGTAGTAGCGCCGCTTCATGTTCCGCCCTCTCTCCTTGCACTGTCGATGTCAACGTCACCGCCGCTAAAATTGGCGCCGAATCTAATGTTGATAACGGCACTAACTTTACTATCGAAAATTATCCCAAAGCTGTCGTCAGTGCTCGCGCCAACGGAGCCTTTACCGGCGGCTCATCTCGTACTGTCAAAGCCGTCAGTAAAGCCGATCAAGACAAACTCCTTGGAGAGGTCAGCGACAAAATCAAAGCCAGCATCGACGACCAGTTGAAGTCGAGCGATCCGGACAGTCGCTCCATTGTCGTTGGTCAGCTGAAATATACTACCAAAACTTTTGACCATGCCTTTGGTCAGGAGGCGAGTAGTCTTAGTCTTGACCTTGCCGCCGATGTTGATGTCCTGATCTACAGCAAAAAACAAATGCTCAGTCAGATCGAGAAGAAGATTCTCGCTAGTGCCGATCCCGGTCTAGTTCTCGACTCGAATCAAACCCAATACTCTTTTACTGAACCAACCCCTCTCGACGCGAACACCTTTGCCTCCAAAGCCAGTGTCCAGGTTGCCCTGTACCCCAGAATAAACGAAGCCCAAATTACCAATGCCGTTAGGGGTAAGTCTGTTAACACCCTGAGAACCAAACTTCACGAAATACCGGGATATCAGAGTGCTTTAGTTTTAGTTTCTCCCAAAATACCGCTCCTCGATCAATTCCTTCCCTTTAAGGCCAGTAACTATACCTATAGTATCTCCAATCGATAGCGATGCTCTACTCCTACCAAAAAGCCACCAAAGAGGTTCCGTCACCGGGGAAAATCATCCCTCGTTATCTTCGGATTCTCCCGACTCTCGTCTCATCACTGGGGTTAGGTCTGGTCGCCTCGGTCGTTTGGCCTATGGCCAGCTACAATCTCTCGCTCAGGTTTAAGGATAATGGTAACCGCAGCAATCTCCTCAGCCCGATCATCTACGAATCGTTCGCTAACGAAGGGGCCAACTCAACCACGAATGAACCAACTTTGATTGGTGATATCGACTATACCAAGGCGAGTAACTGGTTCACTTTCTCGCCCACTGACGCGAGTAATGGCTCCCTTCCGGGTCAATCCCAGTTTATTGACCTCAATGGCCAGCCCTCGCTTCTCACCCAGAAACCGGTCCAGGAGACCGAGTATCAGCTCTCTATTCCCTCCCTCGGCATCAAGGCCGCGACCGTCAAAGCCAACTCCGACGACCTTACCAAAAGCCTGATCCAGTATCAGCAAACTGCTTTCCCTGGTGAAGCAGGGGCTCCGGTTATTTTCGGCCACTCCACCCTGCCCCAGTTCTTTAATCCCAATAACTACCTTACTATTTTCTCGACCCTTCCTACCATTAAGCTTGGTGACGATATTTTTGTCGATTACGCCGGCGTTAAGTACACCTATCGCGTTAATAATCTGTATGAGGTCAAGCCGAGTGAGTTCTGGGTCCTCAAACAAGACTTCACCAGAAAGACTCTCAAGCTAATTACTTGTGTCCCGCCTGGTACCAAGCTTCGTCGTCTCGTCGTCGAAGCCGAACTGATAAAATCCTAATATGATTTATCTTTGTCTCGACCCCGGCCTCTCCCAAATTGGTGTCGCCATTTCCCATGAGGGCAAGTTGGCCGAGCCCCTGACTACCTTTCCCGCCCATCAACTCATCGACCATATAAAACTGCTAGTCGAAAAATATCACCCCGACGAGATCGTTGTCGGTGAACCAGACTCGGGTCCGATCAAAGACCTCTCGCTGATACTTCATGACGAAATAAAAAGAGTTTTCTCCGGCAAGATTATTCTTCATCCGGAAGACCTGACCAGTCAGGAAGCCACTAAAAAAATGGTCGAAGGCGGCATGGCCAAACAAAAACGCCAAGAGGGTAATCACGCCGCCGCCGCATCTCTCATCTTGCAGGATTATCTCGATTTGCTACAATAACGGTTATGTTCAAAAACATCATTGCTCCCGTCCAGGCATGGTTACTCTCCCGCGGTCAATGTGTTGGTTGCGGTTCTTCCTTGAAAAACGGCAAACTTGAGAAGAGCAAGGTTAAGGATCACGACAAAGTTACTTGTAAGTGTGGTCGTATCTTCATGCATCACCAAAAAAACAAAACCTACCGCCGCGCTTTATTCGAAGAAGTTTAAGAATGTTTCGCTATCTTGCTGCCCTTAGCCTTGTCCTCCTTATTTCGTTCACCATGGCCTTCAGCCTCTATGGCAAACCCACGAACTCCTCTGATACCAGCCGGAAAGAATTCGTCATTGTCCCTGGTCAAACCCTGGACCAAATTGCCACCAACCTCAGTCAAGCCAGTCTAATCCGTTCCCGGACCGTCTTCAAAGTTACCGTTTTTCGTTACAACCTAAGTAAAAAGATCCAGGCCGGTTACTTCTCGCTCTCTCCCTCCCAAAGTACCACCGAGATCGCCCAAAACCTAACCAAAGCCAGCGCCCGCCAGGTCTGGGTCACCATTCCCGAAGGTCTGCGTCGTGAGGAAATTGCCAATCTGATTCTCGATAAATTGGCCGCGAGCAAAATGCCTCACCACTTTGACCCCGAGGAATTTATTCGAAACACCGTCCGACTCGAAGGTCATCTCTTCCCTGACACCTACGCTCTTGCCCCGAATGTGACAACCCAAGAAGTGATCGATAGGCTCACCTCCCAGTTCACGCAAGTCACCAGTAATCTTGGCATTGCCGGAAGCGATCTTAATCGTGTCGTCACCCTTGCCTCCCTCGTCGAGCGCGAAGCCGGCGCCGACTCCGAACGGGCCGAGATCGCCGGGATCATTATGAAACGCATCGGCAGCAAGTGGCCGCTTCAAGTCGATGCCACCGTTCAATACGCCATCAGCAGTACTCGTTGCCGCATCCGCATTTGTGATTGGTGGCCCAAGTCCCTTACTAAGACTGACCTTGCCTTCGACTCTCCTTACAATACTTATAAGAGTCCTGGACTCCCACCCGGCCCGATCGATAACCCCGGCAAAGCCAGTTTAACCGCCGCCGCCAAACCGAATCAAACCAAAAACTGGTTCTATCTCCACGACAGCAAGGGCCAAGTTCACTATGCCATCACCATCGAAGAACATAACAAAAACATTTGTACCTATCTCAAGAACAATTGTTCTTGAACTGAGGGTTGACACACGCTTCGAGCCCATGTTATCATCACCACCAGTTCAATAAATCTGGCAACCGAACGGTAGCCAGGTTTTTTCCGTCTGTATAGGACAGCTCATTTTGTTAAGAGTCCTGCCTTAACCAAAGCTAAAAAAGGATGCCTAAAAAAGCCATTCGCGAAAACTGGGGTAAGTCACATAAGAACCTTCCCGAATTAGACCTCACTCGAATTCAGGTCGATTCATATCAAGATTTTCTCGTTAAAGGTATCCGTCTCTCTCTTCAAGAATTAAATCCCATCAAAGATTTCACTGGTAAATTTTTCCAGTTAGAGTTCTCGGATCACCACCTGGGCAAACCAAAAATGACCCCGAAAGAGGCCATGGAAAAAGGTGTCAACTTCGAAGCCCCTCTCAAGGTTACTGCCAAACTAACCAACCTCCAGACCAAGGCCGTCCAGGAACAAGAGATCTTTTTGGGGGACATTCCTTTGATGACCTCCGTCGGTACCTTTATTATTAACGGCGTCGAACGTGTCGTCGTCAATCAACTCGTCCGCTCGCCGGGCGTTTTTTATACTCGGGAGTTGGACCCTAACTCCGGCCGTTTCCTCCATCACGCCGAGATCCGTCCACTCTTCCGCGGTTCCTGGTTAGAATTCCTCGTCAGTCGTAATGATCACGTCTCTGTTCGCATCGACCGCCATCGTAAGATCTCTGCGACCACTCTTATCCGCGCTCTTGGTTATGAAACCGATGACGAGATTCGAAATCTCTTTAAAGATATCGATACTGACGCCGACCATCAATATATCGAGACCACTCTTCTCAAAGACACCAGCAAAAGCACCAACGAAGCCCTGCTCGAGTTCTACGACAAGATCCGTCCCGGTGAACCGGCCGTCCTCGACAACGCCAAGAATCTTTTCCATCAAATGTTCTTTGATAGCCGCCGCTACGACCTCGGCCTAGTCGGCAGGTACAAGCTCAACAAAAAACTGGGTTTGAATCTCCCGATTGACGACAACCACATCACCCTCGACAAGCAGGACATCATCGCCTCCGTCAGATACATCATTGGTCTTCAGAATGGCATCGGCAAGACCGATGACATCGACCACCTCGCCAACCGTCGTGTCCGCCGTGTCGGCGAACTCGTCAACCAGACCGCCTTCCGTGTTGGACTTCTTCGTTTAGAGCGCTCCATCAAGGAAAAAATGAGTATGGCCAAGGCCGAAGACCTGCCAACTCCGTCTGCTCTCATCAACCCCCGCCCCATCATCGCCTCCGTCTACGAATTCTTCAGAAGGAACCGCCTTAGCTCTATTCTTGAGCAGGTCAACCCCCTTTCGGAGGTCGACAACCTTCGTCGTCTCTCCGTCATGGGTACCGGCGGTGTCACCCGTGAGCGCGCCAGCTTCTCCATGCGTGACATCAACGCTTCCCAGTACTCCCGTATCTGTCCGGTCCGATCTCCTGAAGGTCAAAACATCGGTCTCGTTACTTATCTGGCTCTCTATACCCATATCAATGAATTCGGTTTCCTCGAGTCGCCTTACTTCAAGGTTGAGAAACAGGAAAAAGGCGGCAAGACTGTCATGAAGATCACCGACAAGATCGAATACCTGACCGCTGATGACGAAGAAAGATACTACGTTACCCACGCCGGAGTTGGCCGCGACGAGGACATCATCACCGATAAATGGGTCGCTGCCCGTTACGACGGCCAGTTCATCGAGGTCGACACCACCCTGATTCAATACATTGACGTCGTTCCCCGTCAGGTCGTCGGCACCTCCGCTTCTTTGATTCCTTTTGTCCATCACGACAACGGTACCCGTGCTCTGATGGGTTCTCACATGCAGACCCAAGCCGTGCCGCTTTTGAAACCGGAGGCTCCGGTTGTTGGTACTGGTATGGAGGCCGCTGTCGCCCAGTCCATGGGTTGGGTCGTCCGCGCCCGCCACGCCGGCAAGGTCATTAGTAGCGATGCCAACCATATCAGCATCAAACTCTCCGCCGCTGATGCCAAGAGTGCCCCGAAGGAAATTTCTGATATTGACTACGGTTTCGTGACTGTCAAAGGCGACGTCGAGACCTATCACATTAGGAAGTATCACCGGACCTCCCAATCCACTTCTTATAGTCAATCTCCTCTCGCCATCACCGGTGACGAGGTCAAGAAAGGTGACATCATCATCAATGGTCCATCAGCCGAGAACGGCGAACTCGCCATCGGTCAGAACCTCTTCATCGCTTACGGCTCCCTCGAAGGCCTGGGTTACGAAGACGCCATCGTCATCAGTTCCCGTCTTCTCGAAGAGGACTTATTGAGTTCTATTCATATCAACGAGTACGTCGCCGACATCATGGACACCAAGCTTGGGCCTGAGGAACTTACCTCTGACATTCCCAATGTTGCCGAACCCGACCTAAAGAATCTTGGTCCAGATGGTGTCGTCGTCATCGGTAGTAATGTTGGTCCCAACGACATTCTCGTTGGCAAAATTGCCCCTAAGGGTGAAACCGAACTTACCGCCGAGGAAAGATTGCTCCGCGCCATCTTTGGTGAAAAAGCTCGTGAAGTTCGTGATACGTCCCTCCGCATGCCCCACGGTGAGCAGGGGACCGTCATCTCCGTCCAGGTTCTTGATCGCGAACAGGGCGACGAACTCGATGCCGGCGTCATCCGCCAGATCCGCGTCAAGGTTGCCCAGCTTCGCCGCATCACCGTCGGAGATAAGTTAGCCGGACGTCACGGTAACAAGGGTGTCATCAGTAAGATCGTCCCCAAGGCCGACATGCCCTACACCGCCGATGGTCGTCCCGTCGACATTATGATCTCGCCTCTCTCAGTCCTGGCTCGTATGAACCTCGGTCAGCTTCTCGAGGCCCAACTCGGTCTCGCTGCCGAAGGCCTTGGTGTCAAGATCGCCGTTCCTGTTTTTGAAAAGATTGACGAAAAGCGTATCGGTGATCTGCTTGAAAAAGCTGGTTATCCTCGCTCTGCCAAGGTTCAGCTCTTCGACGGTCGTACTGGTGAAGCTCTCTCCCAGAAAACCGCCATTGGTGTTGCCTACATCCTGAAACTTATCCACATGGTCGAGGACAAGACCCACGCCCGCTCCACTGGACCATACAGTCTGGTTACCCAACAGCCCCTCGGTGGTAAAGCTCAAATGGGTGGTCAGAGACTCGGAGAAATGGAAGTCTGGGCTCTCGAAGCCCACAAGGCCGCTCATACTTTGCAGGAAATGCTCACCATCAAGTCAGACGATGTCGTCGGCCGCTCCAAAGCCTTCGAAGCCATCGTCAAGGGACTACCGATTCCCGAGAGCACTGTTCCTGAATCTTTCAAAGTCTTAGTCAAGGAACTCAACTCACTTTGTCTGTCTATCATTCCCACCGGCCCGGTTATCGCCGAGGAACCCGAGGTTGCTGCTCCTGCAGCCACCACCGACGACACTGCCGCTGCCACCGCTCCCGCTACGGACGATGCTTCCTCAACCCCCACTGACACCACCGTTGTCGAACCAGAAAAAGGGGATAAAGATGACGATGAAGATGAAGTCTAAAATTAAAAAAAGGATAAAGATAAATGAAAAACATAGTTGACTTTGCCGGACTCCAGATCAAACTCGCTTCCCCCGAGGAAATTCTTTCCTGGTCCCACGGTGAGGTGCTCAAGCCCGAAACCATCAACTACCGCACCCAAAAACCCGAGAAAGACGGTCTTTTCTGTGAGCGTATCTTTGGTCCTACCAAAGACTGGGAGTGCTACTGTGGTAAATACAAGCGTGTCCGTTTCCGCGGTATCATCTGCGACAAGTGTGGTGTCGAGGTTACCCAGAGTCGCGTCCGTCGCGAGCGCATGGGTCACATCAAACTGGCTACCCCGATTGCTCACGTCTGGTTCTTCAAAGGTGCCCCCAGCAAGATCTCCCTGATTCTTGATATTTCTCCCAAGAAACTCACTTCTGTCATTTACTTTAGTAAGTACCTCGTTCTCGCCATCGATGACAAGGCCAAAGAAGAAGCCATTGGCAAACTCGCCGGCGAGAAAGACCGTAAGGTTGAAGCCATCCGGGCTGACTTCGACGGCCGCATTGAAAAACTTAAGGACGAAGGCAAGGACCAACTTGTCACCCTAAAGAAGTCAGTCAAAGACAAAGACGAACAAGCGATGAAGTTTGATGATGCCAAACTCGGCCTCAAACAAAAGATCGCCAATCTTCGTGAACAGATGGTGTCTGAGATTACCCTCCAAGAAGAGATCAGTCAGAAACTAGCCGACCTCATCGGTAATGTTCAAGCCAACTCCCTTCTTTCCGAGTCCGAGTACCTGAAATTTGAAGACTATGGCGTCACCGACTGGCTCACCGTTGGTATGGGTGCCGAAGCCCTCATCGAAAGTCTCAAGCGTCTTGATCTCGATGCTCTCGCCGGAAAACTGCGCGAAGATGTCAAGAGCAACTCCGAAGCCAAGCGCCTCAAAGCCACCAAGCGCCTTCAGGTCGTTCGCGGCTTAAAGAACTCTGAGATCAAGCCCGAGTGGATGATCCTCACTGTCCTTCCCGTCATCCCTCCAGACCTTCGTCCGATGGTCCAGCTCTCCGGTGGCCGCTACGCCGCCAGCGACCTAAACGACCTCTATCGCCGCGTCATCAACCGCAACAACCGCTTGAAACACCTGATCGATCTGGGTGCTCCCGAGATCATCTTGAGAAATGAAAAACGCATGCTTCAGGAAGCCGTCGACGCCCTCATCGACTCCTCTCAAGCCAAGACCACCAGAAGAAGCCGCACCGGCAAAACCCTGAAGAGTATTTCTGATCTTTTAAAAGGTAAACAAGGCCGCTTCCGTCAAAACCTCTTGGGTAAACGCGTTGATTACTCCGGCCGAAGTGTTATCGTCGTCGGACCAGAACTCGATATTAATCAATGTGGTCTTCCCAAAGAAATGGCCCTGGAGATGTTCAAGCCGTTCGTCCTCCGCGAATTGATCCTTAAGGGTCTAGCCCCTAACGTCAAGTCCGCCAAGAATATCATTGAGAAACGCCCTCCTGAAGTCTTCGACATTCTCGAGGAGATCACTCACGATCACCCCGTCCTTCTTAACCGCGCCCCAACACTTCACAAACTCTCCATCCAGGCTTTCTGGCCCATTCTCGTTGAGGGTTCTGCCATCAGACTTCACCCAGTTGTTTGTGAGGGCTTCAACGCCGACTTCGACGGTGACCAAATGGCTGTTCACGTTCCCTTGACCGATAAGGCCAAGAAGGAAGCGGTTAAGTATATGTTCCCCCGCGTCAACCTCTTAAAGCCCTCCAGTGGCAACCCGATCAACATCCCGGTCAAGAAAGAAATGGGTATCGGTATTTATTTGATCTCGTCTATCGATGTCACCCTCCCAGCCCACCCCTCGCCCTTTTCCGGTCGGGAAGAGGCCATCACCGCTCACCAGAATGGCGTCATTAAACTTCGCCAGGCGATCAAGGTCAGGTTGAATCCAGAGGATACTACCCTCACCGACAGCACCGTCGGCCGGATTCTCTTCAATCAGATCTTGCCGACTGAGTGGAAATTCATCAATGAGGCGATGCCAAGTAAGGCCCTCAGTAACCTCTTCGAAAAAGCGATCAAAGAACTCGATAATGACCGCGTTGTTAAGTTGGTCGACGACGTCAAGAACCTCGGCTTTGAAGTCGTCACCACCTCAGGCCTATCCTTCTCGATCTCCGATAACGAACTCTACGCTGGTAAGCAAGCCATCCTCGAAGAAGGCAACCGCAAAGCCAAAGAGATTGAAGACAACTATCGTCTCGGTCTGATCACCAACGAGGAAAGAAAGAAACTGACCATCGATATGTGGATGGCCACTACCGAAGAACTGGCCGAAAAGACCTGGCAGACCTTCTCCGTCGACAACCCAATTCGTACCATCATCGACACTGGTGGCGGACGTATCAACAAGAACACCATCAAACAGCTTTCCGCCATGCGTGGTATCGGTGTTGACCCTCTCGGTAACTTCGTCGAACTTCCAACCAAGAGCAACTATCGCGAAGGTCTAACCATCTTCGAGTACGTTACCGCTATTCGTGGAGACCGCAAGGGCTTGACCGACACCGCTCTTCGTACCGCTGACGCCGGTTACCTGACCCGCCGCCTGGTCGACGTTTCTCATGATGTCATCGTCCGTGCCGACGACTGTGGCGAGTCCGAAGGTTTCGAAATTCGTTCCGACTATCGCGGTGGCCAATTTGCCGCCCGTTTAGTCACCCGCATCGCCGCCAAGAAGGTCGTCGAACCGGAAACCAAGAAAGTCTTGGTCAATGCCGGTGAGTTGATCACCGATGAGATCGCCAAGTCGATCAAGGAAGCCAAAGTTGAAAGCGTCTTGGTCCACTCTCCTCTCACCTGTAAACTCCGCTTTGGTATCTGTGCCAAGTGTTACGGCTTTAACTACGCCACTAATGCCATGGCCAAAGTCGGTGACCCTGTTGGTATCATCGCCGCCCAAAGTATCGGTGAACCTGGCACCCAACTCACCATGCGTACTAAGCACTCTGGCGGTGTCGCCGGTCTCGACGTTACCCAAGGTTTGCCCCGCGTTACCGAACTCTTGGAGGCCCGTGCCCCCAAGATCGCCGCCCCTATCTCCGAAGTCGCCGGCAAGGTCAAGGTCCTGGAAACCGACAACGGTTACCACCTGACCATCACCCCGACCGGTACTAGTAAGGAAGAGCGCAAAGAATACATCGTGCCGCTCACCCTCAACCTCCTCGTCGCCGATGGCGACGTCGTTGGCGCCGGTACCCAACTCGCTTCCGGTAGCGTTGATGTCAAGAATCTACTTAAGATCAAAGGTCTTCGTGCCAGTCAGGAATACCTCATCAAAGAAGTTCAGGGCGTCTATGAGTCCCAAGGTATCGCCATCCACGACAAGCACTTCGAAGTGATTGTCCGTCAGATGAGTGACAAGATCAGGATCGACGAACCGGGTGACACCCAACTCCTCTCGGGTGACATTGTCAGCCGTGGTACCTACGAATTGGCCAACGAAGCCGTCATTGCCCAGGGAGGTAACCCAGCGACCGCTACTCATATCATCCTGGGTACTATCCGCGCCTCTCTCTATACCGACAGCTGGCTTTCCGCCGCTTCCTTCCAGGACACCACCAGCGTCTTGACCGATGCCTCGGTCCAGGGTCGCGTCGATCACTTAATCGGCATGAAAGAGAACGTTATCATTGGCCGCCTCATCCCCACGAGCAAATCTCGTGCGGCAATTGAGAATCTCTGGTAAAATATAGGACTGTTCTTATGCCTACAATCAACCAACTAGTCAAAAAAGGTCGAAAACGTCTAGCGCGCAAAATTAAGACTACTGCTCTGCGCAAGAGTTTTAACTCCGTCAAGCGTCATATGACCACCAACATGAACCCCCAAAAGATCGGGGTTTGTCTTCAGGTCAAAACCATGACTCCAAAGAAGCCTAACTCCGCCCTTAGAAAGATCGCCCGCGTCCGCCTAAGCAACAAACAGGAAGTCACCGCCTATATCATGGGTGAGGGCCACAACTTGGCCGAACATAGCATTGTTATGATCCGCGGCGGCCGCGTCCGTGACCTTCCGGGAGTTAAATATCACATTATCCGTGGCAAACTTGACTGCGCTGGTGTCGAAAAAAGAATTTCTAGCCGCAGTAAATACGGTGCTCGTATGCCTAAGGCAGCCAAATAAAGACTATGAGAGCTCATAAAAACTACACCAGAACTATCCCGGCTGATTCCAAATACAATAGTCCGACCGTGACCAAACTAATCAACGCCGTCATGTCCGACGGTAAGAAATCGGTTGCCGCCAGACAGGTTTACCAGGCCATGACTCTCCTCAAAGAGAAGACCAAGTCAGATGAAATAACCTATCTTTCCGAAGCCATTGAGAACGTCAAACCACAGATGGAAGTCCGTTCCCGCCGCGTCGGAGGTGCCAGCTACCAGGTTCCAATGCCAGTCAGAAACGAGCGAAAACAAACCTTGGCTATCCGCTGGATCATCGACGCCGCCCGTGCCCGAAGCAACAGCTCATTCCACTCCTTCGCCGAGAAACTTGTTGCCGAACTGGTCGAAGCTCACGCCGAAACTGGCAATGCCATGAAGAAGAAACTTGATACCCATCGTATGGCGGATGCGAACCGTGCATTTTCACACTTTAGATGGTAGTATCCGTCCTTTTCTAGTATCTTCATTCACTTGCAAACACGCCCAAAGTGTTATATACTTATAGGGTACCTTACCAAGATTACTGGAGCCTAAAACTCCAGCCAATTTTCATATCCCGCCAAGCGGGAAGAAAGGTAAAGGTGTGCGATGTCACAGTCGTCCACTACTGGCCGGGCCTCGGAACCGACGCCTGCTCAGCTGAAAGAACTGTTTGCCCAGATCGAATCTGGTCGTGTCACCAAGGAACGCCTTCAAGGCTTCCTGCGCGGTCACCAGCCTGACTTCCCGAGCTATCAAGTCGCCGTCGATAATGAGACGGTCGAGCAACTGGTTCGGGCTGGCAAGTACGACTGGAGCAACGACGATATTACCTCCAGCCACTTCCCCTCCGAGCGTTGGGCCAAGGCGTTGGTAGATATCTTCCTGGTCAATTTCGACCACAATATCAGCAGCGAAGACGCCATTGCCAAGATGGCCGAGGTGGCTGGCGAAATTCTCACGCGCAACAATCTGCGCGGCGACATGATCGACTGGTTGGTGCCACACCAAGCCAACAAGCGCATCATCGAGTCGACCGCCGAACGCATGAAGCTGCCGATGGACAAGGTCATGGTGACCATCCACAAATACGGCAACACCACAAATGCGACGATCCCCTTGTGCCTGTGGGACTACGAGCCGCAATTGAAGGCCGGCAACAAGATGCTGCTGGCGGCTTTCGGCGGTGGCTTCACCTGGGCCGGCGTCTACGTGCAGTGGGCCTATGACGGCGCCAGCGCACCAAAACTGAAATCCAAATCGAACGGCCACGCCTGA
>Ga0209515_10000815_pt1 | contig 54178 bp, 9 predicted proteins | sample Subgroupgradi54m_FD_187454 | JGI IMG/M metagenome (GOLD analysis project Ga0209515, IMG submission 187454) | Subsurface groundwater microbial communities from S. Glens Falls, New York, USA - GMW60B uncontaminated upgradient, 5.4 m (SPAdes)... ... | reverse complement strand
CGCGCGTTTCCCAATCCGGTATCGCTGGCGTGGTGGGCATGAGCCGTTTGGCCATAGATCATAATATCCCGACTCTCGATGCCCTCATTAATAGAGTCGGCACAGGCACCAGCTTTGCGGCCAAGACGGCAGATTTTGACGCACGCGTTTCCCAATACGGTATCGATGGCGTGGTGGGCATGAGCCAGCTGGCCATCGATCACAACCTTCCGAATCTTGACGGGCTCATCGATCGAGTCGGCACGGGCGTGGATCTCCCGGCCAAGACAGCGAATTTTGATACCAAGGTGGCGGCTTACGGCATTGAAGGAGTATTGGGCATGAGCCGGCTGGCCATGGAGCCTGGTATACCGGATCTCGATGCCCTCATTAATCGAGTCGGCACGGGAGTGGATCTTCCGGCCAAGACCGCAGACTTTGACGCCAAGGTTTCCAAATACGGAATCGACGGCGTGGTGGGGATGAGCCGTTTGGCCCTGGATCATAACATTCCGAATCTTGACGGGGTTATCAACAGGGTCGGCACGGGCGTGGATCTCCCGGCCAAGACCGCAGATTTTGATTCCAAGGTTGCCAAATATGGAATAGACGGTGTTATCGGAATGAGCCGTCTCGCGATTGATCTTAATCTCCCGAATCTTGACGCATTAGTCACCAGGGTCGGTACGGGCACAACGCTGGCCGCGAAGACAACGGATTTTGATTCCAAGGTTGCCAAATATGGAATAGACGGCGTCATCGGAATGAGCCGTCTCGCGATTGACCGTAAGATTCCCAATCTTGATGCATTGATCAACAGGGTGGGTACGGGCACAACACTGGCCTTGAAAACAGCGGATTTTGACGCCAAGGTTTCCAAATACGGCATCGACGGTGTCGTGAGCATGACCCGTTTGGCTATCGCATACAATATCCCGACTCTTGACGGCGTGATCGAGCAAACCGGTGTGGGCCTGAATTTTGCGATAAGGACGCCTGATTTTGACTCCAAAGTTACCAACTATGGAATTGCGGTGATGGCCGGAATGAGCCGGCTGGCCATGGAATATAACATCCCGACCCTGGACGGAGTGATTGGCCGGCTTGGTGTGGGGACAACGCTGGCGGAGAAAACCATCGATTTTGATGCCAAGGTGGAAAAGTATGGCATAGGCGGCGTAGTGGGAATGGGCCGGCTGGCCATGGAATATAACATTCCGACTCTTGACGGTGTGATCGATAGAGTGGGCACTGGCACAAGCCTGGGCGCGAAGACGGCGGATTTTGACACGAAGGTGGAAAAATATGGCATCAACGGGGTGGTTGGAATGAGCCAGCTGGCTATGGAGTATAACTTTGCGTCGCTCGACGGATTGATTGATAGAGTCGGCAAGGGTGTAAATCCTGCGGCCAGGACGGCAGATTTTAACGCCAAAGTGGAAAAGTACGGCATAGCCGGAGTGTTGGAAATGAGCCGTGTGGCCATGGACCATATTCTTCCGAACCTGGATGCGGTTCTCGCCCGGACAGGCCCGGCCCAACTTCCGTCGGAATTGAGAATTCCCGCGGCCACGATGAATGAGCTTCTGCCCCGGCTGTTCAGCAATTTTAGTTCTCAAAGCGCGAATGTGCAGGATGCCTTGATTGCCCAGCTCCGGATGGTGGTCGCCGGCCAGCTTGGGAAACCGGTGCAGGATGTCACGCCTTCCGTGATGTTTGATACCTTTACGGCCATGATCACGACTCCGGGGACTTCCGGACGTCTGTCCGTTGAAGCGCAGCTCGCGCTTATTCAGATGATGCCGTCCCTGGCGAATACCAAGACGCCCGAACTTCAGGCCTCGTTGACGGCCTTTGCGGAACTGGCTCTGCCGTCGCTGATGGAATCAAAGTCACCCCCCGATATCCGCAATGCGGTGGCCACGGCCTTGCCGGGCTTGATCCAGCTCACGGAGCAGGGATTTAAATTCACGCAGGTGCCCATGCTCGATTTGATTCGCGGCTTTGCGGTTCTGCCCAGTTCGGCGCGTTCGGACCAAGCCGCTCAATTCCTGGTCCGGCTTCAGAATCAAAATTTTGATCTGACCAAACTGAATATTCCTTCCTTGATTCAGACGGTCGGCAACGTGACCTCGTCTTTGATTCAGCCTGTTGATTTGGCCGACGGATTCGCGGCCTTTGTCAACCAGGCGGGAATCACGAACCCGAGCTTTAATTTGACTCAGAAAGACATGTCCGATTTTATCGGCTTGCTGGCGGGCCTTCCGGACACGGCCAACACGACTCTCACCGGGCAAGCTTACGGCAAGCTTCTCGCCGCCGGCGTAATTGCCGAAATGTTGGACAATCCCGCCGTGGCGGTGGACAAAATTCTAAAAGCCAATCCGGGCGATTCGATAAAGCTTGCTGACATGATGGCCGCCATGCCCATTCTGCCCAGGGATGTGCGGATTAAATTTTTCGAGATTTTGACGGCGCCGAATTTTGTGACGCCCGCCAATGTGCAGGCGCTTTTCACCAACTTTGGGGCGCAGTGGGCGCCGGTTCAGGTTGCGCTCTTGGCCTCGCTCGCCAATATCAAACCGGAAGAGCTTCCTGCGGGATTTGACATTCCTTCTGTGCCCGTGGACGTGGCCGCAGGCATCGCGCATGCGCCGCTGAAGACCCATGATGAATTCCGCGGCGTGGAACTTGTGGAGCAACTGCGGAAAGCTATCAGCATCCATCAGACGGGCACGGACGGTCTCACCTTATTTATAGGAGGCCTTGACGCGCAGCAGCTGGCGGGCCTTTTGGGCGGCACGCGGGGCTCGGAAATCAGAGGCACGGATATTTTTAAAAATATCACGTTTGACGTAACGGGTCTTGATCTCGCGCACTTCACCGGTGTGGATATTCTGCCCATGCAAAATATACGCCTTACCGGCACTGTGATTATCAACGGCAATACGCTGATCAACGAAGAATTGCCGAATCTGGTCAGAAAAATCACCACGGCCCATCATGCGGGTCTTAATTTTGAATTCATGGATATGCAGGCCGCGCAAGCCAAAGTATTTGCGGAGAGTATTATCGGCTCGGGCATCAAGGACGTAAGCTTCAGAGTCGCGGGACTGGGCGCGGAAGCGATGCGCGAGTTCGTTACCGTGATGAACCAGACGCAAACCGGCAATTTTGTGGATGTGACGGGATTGACGCAGCTGGATATTAAAAACTGGAACGGCCTGGCGGGTCTCCGCCTCTCGAACATCAATCTCACGGGCCGGCTTGAAATGGCGAATCTGCCGGCCAATGTGGCGGCCGCATGGCTCGACACTGTGAGCCGCGCGGATGCCTCGCGGCTGGTTTTGGGAATGAGCAATCTTATGCCCGATCAGATCAAGGCCTTGGTTTCCAGCATCACGGTGTCAGGCTTTAAGGGAATCAATCTGGATATGGCGGGCTTGGATCTGGAAATGGGCCTGGCCTGGCAGACGGCGTTGTCGGGCAGAAACCTGGCCGGAATCAGCTTAATCGGATCCATCCATTTTAACGGCCTTACCGAGTCGGAGATCAAAACCTGGATCAGCAATTTCCGCGGAGCTGATACTTCTTCGCTGTCGTTTGAATTAGGCCGTTTGGGAAATTCCGAAGTGCAGGCCGTTCTATCCGCCGTCCAGATCGCGGGTCTTTCAGCCGGAAAACTCGATCTCGCGGGCATGACTGACGGCGCGTTCAACTTTGTGCTGACCGCGGCGCAGCAGGGGCAATTGCCTTCAGGCCTGGTCTTGGGAATGAGCGGTCTCACGGACACTCAATTTAATCTCCTGGTGACGGCGGCAGCGGATGCGGCCAAGGCCGGCCATGGAGAGAATTTCAACCTGGGACTGTCAGGAATCAGCCAGGTGAATTTGGACAAAGTCATCAGTCTTGCGGACAGCGGCGATTTGAAGGGCGTGCGGCTGAACCTCGAGGGATTAAACCAGACGAATTTTGACAAAGTCTTGAGCGCCGTTCAGCAAGCTTCGCAAGCCGGCAAAGGGCAGAATTTCGATTTGGGCCTGGCAGGACTTAGCCAAAGCCATTTTGATCAGATTATTTCCCTGGCGACAGAAGGCCAAATCAAGGGCGTGACCCTGGACGGCACGGGGGTAGAGAGCAGCCAATTGGCCGCCCTCATGCAGGCCGCCAAGTCGGGTCAGGTTGTTGTCACCGGAACCCTGCTTCCTTCGGATGCGGCAGTGGCTAAAACGATTCTCGATACTATTCTGGCGGTGAAAGCGGAAGGCGGCAAGGTGGACGGAATCAACATTGATGTCACCAATATCGCGAAGACGGACAGCGCCGCCTTGGTTCAGATGATCCAGGATGCCAAAGAATTAGGCATCGGAATTCAGGGATTTATTGCGCCGTCCAGTGCGGCCGTTGCGGAAATCCTTCTCAAGAATTTGGAGGGAGTCAATGCTCAAGTGACTTTTGGCATCACGGGCGTGGCTCAGGATCCGAACAGGACCATCGGGCAATTGCTCGATATTATCAATAGCGCGAAGGATTTGGGCGCCGTGTTGACGGGCGAGATCAAGCCTGCGGATGCCCTCGAGGCCGCATCGATTCTCGGAAGCCTCAAGGGCGCGACGAGTTTCGTGAGAATGGATATCGCGAATATTGCGGACACGGACAGCGTGCGTCTGGTGGATATTATCAAAGGCGCCGGCCGTATCGGGGTTGAACTTATAGGCGAGATCACGCCGGCGAATGTGGCGGCCGCAACGGAAACCATAGAGGCCTTGAAAAATGTGAACGGAACGGTCAGTCTGAATATAAGCAAGCTTCCTATTAATACAGGCACCGTGGGCAATATTACCCAGATCATCGAGCAGGCCAAAGCTTCCGGGATTGGGATCACGGGCACCATCCAACCCGAAAACGCGGCGGTTGCCATTCAAATACTTAACAGTCTCGAAGGCCATGAAGGGATGGTCCGGGTAGATTTGACCTCCGTCGCGGTCAATGCCTCAACGCCGGTGGATATCACTTCGGTCATCGCGGAGGCGAAAAATGCCGGCGTTGTTCTCACCGGGAATGTGGTCATTCCTTCCGCAGTGATTCAAGCCAATCCCAATATAGCGCAGACGATTATTGCCAGTCTCATGAGCGCGCAGGCCGCCGGTGTTACCTTTGAAAACCTGAATATCCAGACCCCTGGCATGGGAATTTTGGATTTGGGTCAGGATGCCAATACGGCGGCGCGTAATATCGGGGATTTGGCGCGCCTGCTCGATGCCGGAGTTACCTTGAGCGGGTTACACGCAGAGGCCCAAGTGAAGTTGACGGATTCAAACCTAGCGGCTTTGGCCGGCAACATCGTTACGCTGCGCGAGGCCGGGCTGATATTGAATCTTAATTTTGAGAATTCCAAAATCGAGTTGACCGGAACCACCGCGGCCGGAATTTTGGCCAATCTTACGCTGCTTAAAGAAGCGGGGATTGCTTTGTCCCAGACGGTGGTGATCGATGATGTGATTCAGAGAGTCCCGGCTGTCGAACTTAGCGGTGTGGTGAATGCCAGAGGCGCCGAAGGAGTTCAGGCGCTGAACGGCCTGGCGAATTTGCCCGAGGGCATTATCGTCGGAGCTATCAAAGTGGTCAATACGATAGGATTGAATGAAACGAATGGATTGGATGTTCTCAAGGATCTGGGCACGATCCGGGAAATGCAAAAGGCCGGCGCGCTCATCACCTTTGACAATGTGACCCTGACCGGCGTTGTCACGCCGGAAGCCAGCGCTTTGCTGGCGCAATTGCCCCAGGGAATCCGTCTCGTTGACGTCCAGGTCACGGCCGGCACCATCCGGAATGTGGCGGATCTTCAAACTGTCCTGAACAATATCAATCATTTGCCGCAAGGCGTCTCGCTCACGGGCAATCTGGCTCCGGTCAGCGCGGCCCAGGCCTTGGAAATGCTGGCAGTTATCCGGGAATCCGGCCAAAAACTTTCTATCGGCATTGACTTCACCGCAATCGCGAAAAATGAAGTGGAAACGGTGCTAACCGCAATGCAGGGAATCCCGGGACTGAGGGCCGCGGGCCAAATACAAATGGATTATACGCCGGATCTCAGCCAGCGTCTGGATGGCTTGAATGGAAAGGTGGATGTTTCCGCAGCCCAACTCCGGATCAATTTTGTGGGAGTGGTTTCTTCCAATGACGTGACACAGGCCATTCAATCGGCTCAGGCTGCCGGTTTCACCCAGTTTGCGGTGCCGGTGAAAGATCTGGCGGAAGCCGGCCGCGAGCATGTCTTGGTGGCACTCACAGCCCTGAGCGGAATCAAGTCGGGTTCGACGGTTTTCGCATTCGATCTCGCGGGCCTAAAAACGGATCAAATCGGGAACTTCCTGAGCGAAGTAAGAAACGCGGGGCTCAAGAATCCTGTTTTCGAACTCGGCAATTTGAATGCCACGGAGATCGGGAATCTTTTGGGAGAAATTATCGGCGCCAGGATTCAGGCCCGGAATTTCGGGCAAACATTCGTGCCTGCCTTTTCGCTGGCGGGAATACCGGAGGGAAGCTTGGATGGGGTGCTTTCGGCAATACAGAATGCGATCCAGAAGGGAACCAAAGATGGCAAGTTGACGGAGTTCGGGTTTATTTTCGCGGGCATGAGCCAGGAAGAGATGTTGACCGTGGCCGTCAAACTGAAAGAAAAAGGCCTGGTGAATTTCACGCCTCTCTTCAGCGGATTGACGCTGGAGGGTATCAACGATCTGGTGAACGCTATTTCCGCGGCCGGGTTGGATCTTGCCGACAATCAGGTATCGAAAATCAGACAGATTATGAATGCTTTGCAGGGCCTCGACATGGGCGGTTTATTGAATGATGTTTCCAAAACAAATGTCCTGCCGGAGCTAAACCAGCGGCTCGCGCAGATCTCCGGCCTTATGCAAAAAACGGCAAAAGATCCCCAGTTTGCTGAAATCAGCGGAGCTTTGGCGGTCGAATTTGATCAGGCCTTTGAACGGATCATGACCGCGCTGAACGATCAAATGAAAACCGGCGTTACGCCGGGCCATGTGGCGGAAAATTTTGCGGTTCTGCAGAATGTGCTTCAGACTTTGCAGACGGCTAAAGATTCGGGCTTGCAGGCCCAGGTTGGATTTGACCTGGAACAACATATGGCTTCGCTGGCCGAGGCTTTCAACACCATGATGGGACAGCCGCAAACGGCCGCGCAACCGGCTACGGGATTGCTGGGACTGATGAAAGTTTTGAGCGAATCAAAGGACCAATTAACCGCTCCCGCCGCCATCCAGAAGTTTGTGGAAACTATCCAGGATTTCCTGAAGGGAGTCGGAATTTTTGCGCAAACTTTGTCGGCCGTTAAGCTGGATGACGCTCAGCAGATGGCGGCCGGCCTTCAGGCGGTTTTCCATGAGGAATTGGTGGCGCTGGTGGAAGTTGCCATGGAAAAGAAACCGGAAGCCGCTTTCATTCTCTTGGAGAATCTTGCCCGCGCTCTCCGTGTTAATGAGGCCCTGATGCAGGGGCAATTCGCATTTGACGGCCAAGACGCATTGACCGCTCTCTTCAATAAGGCGGTGGATCAATTAGAAGTGATGCGCCAGAATGGCGACGGCTCAGTCGTGCAATCTGAAGTCCTAGCCAACGGATTCCAGTCTATTGTAACGGCATTGGAATCAGCCCGCCAAGTCAACGGTTTTGACATCGCGAAAGTTGAAATACAAAAGCTCGGTCTTATGGCGGTTGAAATGGTCGGCAAGGCGCCGTATGAAAACCAGGCCCGCCTGGAAAGTGAGATGGGTATCCTTCAGTCCTGGGCCGGACTTCTGAATTCGGTCGCAGAGTTGGAAACCCTGCCTTCCGGAATGCCCGTTAAAGAAATAGTCCAATCTTACTACGCGGCGGCAAATGCGGTTCTCAGTCAGTTGAGCCAGGAAAGTGCCAAGACAGCCGGTCTGGAACTGGTGGGCGCGTTGACCGGTATCATTGAGGGACAGAAATTGGTCCAAGCGCTGGCGAAGAAGGGGCAGGTAACCGAAACTTTGAGTTTGCCGGAGGACAGTTTCCGGAATCTGGTCGGGAACATCCTGGATGGCATTCGCAAAGAAACGAATGCCAAGACCAAGATGGAAGATCTGGCCAATCTGGTCACGGCTCTGAACGCGGCGCAGGAAACAGGCCTGAGTCAGATCCAGGATGCGCAGGGAAATCAAGGCGCCAGTGCTTTCCGGGCGGAAATCCTGGCCGTTCTCCGTGATGAAATCAATGAGTTGAATCAAAAACCGTGGACTGAGGTTGAGGCCGGAACCCTTCAGACCGTGACCGACATTCTTGAAGGCATGAAGGTCAATGCTCAAACCGGAGCGCTCAGTGATCCTGTCATGACGCAGTGGTTCACGGAAATGGGCGCCAAAGCGGGAACCATTTTAGCGAACGCCAGCGCGACCGCTATGGACCGCGCCAAGGCGGCCGAGGTCGTGGCAGGATTGCTGCAAATGCAGGCGGCTTTCCGCGGAATGGGAATTGACCCGGGTGTCGATATGACTGCCAATGTGAATAGCGCCATACAAGCGATAGCCAGCCAGCCGGCCGCGGCCGATAGCGATTTCAAGCGGCAAATCGAAGCCCTGTCGGACGTGATTGCGGCCGCGGAAAAATCCGGCATTCACCCGGATCAAGCCCAGGTCAATGCGGCCTTTGAAACCCTGGCCCAGGAAGCCGCCAAAAAGATTTCGGCCATTACCAATGCCAATGATCAGATGGGGCTGGTGGGAGCCTTGGTTCAGGGGGCGGTGGCCGCGAAGGCCACATTGAATGTGGAAACCGTGAAGTCCATTCTGGCGCAGATGAGCGAAAGTGTGAATCTTGCCAAGCTGGAATCCGCCCCAGGCTTCATGACTGTTTTGAACGCGGCGCTGGCCATTGTTCTCCTGCCGTCTCTGGCCGCGCCGGACGCCGCGGTTCAAGCCCAGGCGGAGCAATTGAAAGGCAAGTTGACGGACGGCAAAAATCTTGACCGGCTGGTGGCTGCGCTCGGAAACCTCGCAACCGCCTCCGATCGCCAGGCCCAATTGGAGATCCTGATTCAATTGGCTAATACCATTGATAAGACCGGAGTTGATACGCAGGATAAGATTCGCACTTTGGAAGTTTTTGCAAAACGCAATGTGGAAACCGGTCAGTCTCTCTTGACGCTGGCGGGTGATTTACAGCCTGCCGCCCTGGAAAACTTGATCGCCCGGATCGCTACGATGGACAATGCGGACGATTTGGCCAGGCAGTTGACGGCCCCTCTCCTGGCCAATGGCCACGCTCCCTTCATTCTGGAAGCCCTGGCATCTCATACCGGATCGATTGTTATCATTGAATCCGCCCTGACCGGCGATGACCGCCTGCGGATCAAGATTGTCGACGAAAACGGAGACGTATCGGTGCGCGAGTTTGACAATGTGCCGAATTTGGGCGAGATTAAAAAACTTCCCAAGATCGAGCTTGTCTTCGCGGATCAGGAAGTGGTTCTCATGCAAGCCGTTGGCCCGGATCTTTTCGAAGCTATCGGTGAAAACAAAGAAACCGTCGTGGGACAGATCGAAAATGATCTCACGGACCTGGCCAAGAGGAAAATCCTCAGCGTGGCGCAGCAATTGGCCAATGCGAATGCCCGAAGACTTTTGGCCGGCACCTTGGATGTCAACGGCGCTCTGAATGAGCTTGCAAAACTAAGCGCACTTGAAAATAAATTGGCCGAAATCGTGGATAAGACCGAAGCGAGCCGGGTCAATATTCCGAAATTGCGCGAAGTGATCGAGCAGTTGAACCGGGCTATCACGGCCGTAGTGGAGCAGCTGGACAAAGAACTGACGGGGCAAAAGCAGGCTCTGACTCCGGCTCAGATCAAGGATCTGACCGTGTTTGCCGAGGCCTCGCTGGGATTGGCCCAGACGGTCCGCAAAAAGACGGCCGGCGATGCCGCAGCGCAGCAGGCGATGGTCGATGCCGTGATCCAGACCATGGTTGCCGGGCTGGATGTGGCTGCCAAGCATTCCGGGGACAAACAAGTGGAAAGCCTGCGGCAGATGGTGACACAGGTTTCCAAATTTGATTCATCAATGGCAAATTCCGTGATGAGCCAGATCCTCAATTTCGTGAATGAGAATGGCATTTCCCAGGAGAACCTTGATAGGGCCCAGGCCGTTGTCAACCTGATTGCCGCCCAGGCCGGAATATTAAACGGTCTTGCGCCGGATATCCAAAAAGCGGCCGTGCAGCACATCATCAGCCTGGAGGCTTCCTTGGCCGAGCTTCCCGATGCACTGAAAACTGGCGTGATGAGCACCGAGGCCAAAGCCTTGGCAACTCAATTGAACACACTGACACAGCTCGAAACTGAACCTCAGGCGATTCTGCATGCTTTGGATCTCATGGCCCACATGTTTGTGCGGGAAAATGAAATACTTGATATTGCCGTGAAGGCCGGCAAAATCGATGAGGCTAATGCCAGGGCCTCGGTTGAAAAGACCGCCAAGATATTATTGCAGCAGGGCTCCATGATGGCCGGAATGCAGGAGGGCATGATGGACGGCCAGACGGCGGCCGCGATGGCCGAGACTGCAGTCCGGCTGATAGGGCCGCAGCTTGAATTGCTGAATCAGGCGCTGGCTTCGAACCAGCCGAACGCGGGCCAGGCGGCTGTAAGGACTTTTGTGGGCGCGCTTAATTTTGAGGAGAAGCTCTTTGGCTCGCTCCTGAGTGAAATGCAGTCGGGCGCCGACGCTAACATGGTGGTTTTATTCCTTGGGGAAATCGTAAAGAATTCTGCCAAGATCGGCAATATGCTCCAGCAATTAACCAGCCCGGCCGGCCAGAATTTTGCGATCAATGCCTTGATCGGCCAATTGCCCGCTGCGATGGAATCCGGCCTCTTTGCTCCGATGATTCAGCTGATAGGCGTTCTGGCGGAGGGTGTTGACCGCGTCTCCGCGGATGGTGCTGCATCCGATACGGCCAAGGCGAATGCGCAAAAAATATTGGCGAAGATTCAAGAGGTACTGACCGACGCGAACCTCGGCCCCGTGGTGTTGACCGCGGTGACGCAGGTGCTCGCATTCAGGCCGGATGCCAAAAATCCGGAGCAGGTTGCGGCGCGGATCAATGAGGTTGTCGACCAGCTGAAAGCGGCCGCCGCGAATAAGCTCGGAGTTCTCAGCGAAGGCCTGAGCCAGCCGGAGATTAACACATTGCTTACGGCAGTGGCCGAGTTGGCTTTGCAGAGTAAACGGAGCGCCGAAGATGCGGTGAAGGGAATGCTCGAAATGCTGCGGGCCCAGGGGCTTGGAGAGGCCATGCACGCGCTCGGGCGCGGGCTTGCGGCGAATTCCGACCTGCAAGTCCTTCTGCTGGCGGAGTTGCTCAGGCCCGTCGATGAGGGACGCATCCCTGCGCACGAGGCGGTACAAATCCTCCAGGCCCTCGACGGCGAATGGAAAACGATTCTCGAAAGGTTCGAGGGAGTTGAGAACCGTCTGGTCATGCAGGCGATGCTGAATGCGCTAGTCAGAGGCGTGTTTGAGAGGAATGAGGGTCAGCCGGTGCTCAAGGAAGACGTCTTGGTGACGGCGGCCGGCCTCCGGGAAGCGCTAAACCGCGCTATTCAGGAGAAACGCCTTAATGCGGAACAGGGCGCGGAAGCGATCCACCGCATTTCTCAATTCATGAGTCAGATCCGTTTGTTCATGGCGGAGAACGGGTTCAACAACATCACCGACATTTTGTTCACGAACGGAGTGATTCTCCTGGAGGTCCCGGGCGGTTCGATTGAGATAGGCGCCAACAATGAAATCAGCTTCAGTCTCAGAATGCACGGCATGGAAATCACGAGCAATCAGACCATGCAGGGAGCGGGTACGGTGATGGCCGATGTGAATAATGGCGAGCGTCAAGTCGATAATTTCAGTCTGACCGTCACAGGAAAGATCGCCGATGGCAGCACGTTGACCACGACCATCACCACGGGCGAGGATGCCTCGAATCTAGACAAGCTTATTTCAACGACGCATTTATTGACCGATGCGGGATGGCTTGACGCTGATTCGCCCGTCAGGCAGATCCTGATCGCCGGCATTTTGACCGCCCTCTTCAAGGTAGAGTTCACGCCCGAGCTGATCAATCAGCTCAATGATCCGGCCAACAGGGGTAAGATTTTCGGCGGTGTCCTCAATATCAGGGCCTTGACTGAAAGACATCTGGAGCTTCTCGGCATGCTGAATGTCTATACCATGCTGTTCACTGCGGCGCGCAGGATCGGAATCTTTACCAGCGGGAGCGAGAATGAAATCCGCGGGACGGAAGATTTGAATGCGCTGTTTGATAATGACATCCGCATGACGTTTGAAATACAGCCGGTTGATGACGCGAGCCAAGTGAACCTGCAGGGAATGATCGACCGCTTTGAAGGAAGCAACGGAGCGTTCAAGTATGGGCTCATCAGAACCCGCAATGCAAATGAAAACCTTTTGACGATCGCCAGCCGCAACGCGAACGGCCAGGTAGACGTGCTGGTGGTCAAAATCGGCAATCTGGAAGCTGCGAAGATATTTAACCTGGCGGTCGAAGTTTCAGGAGTCCAGGATCTCGATCTGTTGCTCAATCTTCTTCGCGCGATCGAAAGTTCGGGCCGCTCCGAGGCCAGGGACCTGGTGACTATCCGAGTTCTTGCCAATTATTTCAAGATCGGCGCGACAATCCAGGAAACCTTGCTTAATAATAAGGATCTCCGGGAAAAATTCCTGGGGACTTTTAGCCAGGCAGCCCAGACGATTCAGGCCAATAATCTCCGTGGAGCCCAAACCCTGGCCGCTTTGGATCAAGCTTTTGTGAGTTTCTCGGCCACATCCGCGGAGCCGGAGGAAGTTAAGCTGGCCAAGGACATAAAGGACGATGTGACGCGATTCCTGGCCGTGTCCGCATTTAACGCGCTCCAGACACAAGTTGAAATTACCAAAGATCAGACGGAATCGGATCTGGCAAAGGAGAAGGCCCGGGAAGAAATCAGAAAGCTCGAAAAAGCTTTTGGCTTAAGCCGCCGTGCCCGGGTGGCGGGCGGGAAGGTTGGTTCGGTGAATAATCTAGGCCCCAGCATTCAGACTATGGTGAAAGAGGGAGAAATTGAGGATGCGATTCAGATCATGACCGCTATTTTCATGGGCAACACCGAAGACGGCGTGATTCCGGACATCCTCGAGAGCAACGAAGGCCGCGGTCTCAGCCAGTTGGGCGCCTTGAGATTGGACAAGGGCGGAGAAATCAAGGTACAGCTTGAAAACGTCGGGGCTTCGGAGCAGGAGAACCGGACGCAGGTCCTGCAGGAATCCATCAACTCTTTGGATGAACAGATCCGCCGGGACCTCAAAAGGATGATCGAATTGGCCGGCGGGGAATTGCTGGTTGCGGTCACGAAGGACAACGACCCCTTGACGCTGACCAGCACGCGGATGATTTCCTTCGGCACCGCTGATTTTATTTCTGCGGCGGCGAGGAAAAACGCCATTCTGCGTGAAATGGAGAGAATCAGCCTCCAGCTCCAGGCCTTGGCCGCGGAAGAGGAATCCTTTGCGAAGAATGCGGGTGTGAAGCGGCAGGAGGAGATCAGACAAACCGGGAATGAGGCCGTTATTGTCCGGGGAAAACAACCGGCGGCGGAGAAAGCGCACGAAGGAGCTTTTGGCATTAACGCGGAGAGGATACAGACGGCGAGGCAGGAACAGCTGGAAACCGCTCAGCCTGCCCATGCGCCGCCCACCACCTTCACCACCATCGTTTCTGCTGCATCCACTTTGTTCACGGCGACCATCGGTGCAGCGGCCGGTTTCGTCAACTATGCTTTGGGCCGCACCGTGACGCCAACTACCGGCACGACAACCGTTACCACCTCGCCTTCTCCTATTGAATCGAGGGAAGTCTCTTCCAAAGCTAAATCAACTCCGGTTGGCCCTGTTGCACCTGCAGTTAACCTAATCCCTGTTCAGCCTGTCGGGACGCCGCAATCAACTTATAAAACCCTTGATTCTGAGACTGGCGGCCTTTTGAGCCGCGCGGCCAAAGGCCTCTACAATTTCACGGTCGCGGGCATTTTGGCGCCTATCGTCGAAGAACTCACCTACCGCTTGCCGTTGATTTTCAATCCGGAGTTGTTGACAGAAAAAGCCATCACCTTTGCGGCCGATCACGCAGAGGCCGATGCGGAACGGGCTCTCCAGGACAAGCGCATCCAGAACCGCGACAATTATCTCCGGGCTTATAAAGCCTTGGAAGCCATTGCGCGGGCTGAAGCCAAGGCGGAAGCTTCCAAAAAGGCCGAGGATATCGAAGCCGTCGACCGGCTCAAGCGGGAGAAAGACGCTCTGTTGAAGACGCCCGAAGGAGTAGAAGCCCGGAAGGATTTTGACTCAGGCCTCAATTTTGCCAAGGAGACGTCCAAGAAAATCACTGAGAGAACCAAGGAGAGGAGCAAAACCGGTGCGCTCTTTGGCGGCTTGCTGGGTGTGGCAGCGGCAGTGGGTTCTCATATGGCAAATAATATGCTGTATCTTGCTGGCTATCGGGAAGGACGGAAATTGCAGAGCATGCGTCCTCCCGCCATTTCTCCGGCGGGTAGAGCGATTACCGTTGCGACTCCGGAAAATGCCTCGCGCCGTGAGACAACCAAGACCAGCCGGAAATCAGAAGCGGAAATCCAAGACCAGGTCTACGTGGATCGCAAAGCGGGTTTCATGCTGGTTGCCGATGGCATTAGCACCCAGTCGAAAGGAGAAATGGCCAGCAAGATAGCCAATGACACGATAGTGAAATATTTTGCCGACAGCAAGGTGAAGCGCCGACTTGCAGCCACGCAAAGCGTCGCGGAAGTGGAAAATATTCTGGAAGAGGCTGCGGTAAAGGCCAATACCGCAATATGGCAGTACGCGATTGACAATCCCGAAACAGGAAAGATGGGAACGACCCTTTCCCTGTCATATATCTGGACGGATAAAAAAGACGGCCAGCGCTGGCTGGCTTACGTGAATGTGGGCGACAGCCGCATCTATCTTAAAACGGTTGACCCGGAAACCGGGAAAGTCCGGGTGGAGCAGGTGACGACAGATGATGAGAATGAACAAGGCATATTGACGGCCCAATTGGGCATTTCTCCCGCCACCTTCCGGCACATCATGAATGAAAATCCGCATCAGAAAGGAAGCCGCATGATCCGGGGCGGAGACATTGTGTTCACGGCTTCCGACGGCGTGGGCGACAACCTTAGTTTGGATGACATCACCGCAATCGCGCAAAATCATACGCGGGCTGAAACTCTGGTGAATGCCCTGGTCGATAAAGCCATGAAGGTAAATCGGATGAAAGACGATATTTCAGCCGCCGCTCAACTGGTTGAGACTACTGAGAAAGAACGTTTGGAAGCGGCAGGGCAGGAAATCGCCGCGATTTCCGGCCGGGCCGGCAGACTTCTCCTGGCAAATGATCTCTCGAAATTGGATCCCGATGACTTGCAGCGCTTGCAGGAAAGAATTGAAACTGCCGAGACCTGGAGATTGAACGGCTCGACCGGCAATAGACTCGCTTTTGCCAGGGCCGTTCTGGAATTTATCAGGGCCCTGAATAACGGCTCGGATGCCCGCCAAATGGAACAGGCCGCCACCCAATTGAAAAGCCTGATCCAGAATATCAGCGGAGTGAATGAAAAAGCGAAGTTGCAAGACGCCTTCAACCGCCACCTGGCGGCCAAACAGGTAACCGAGACAGCGCGGCAAAAAGAAGCGCGGGAGAGAATTCAGGGGCGGCTTTCCAGGCTGGGATACATGGCCTCAATGTCGGACTTCATGGACTTGCGGGATGAAATTATGAGTAACGATGTTCTTTCGCAAACTGATAAACGGAACCTGATGGAGAGCCTCCGGAATCTGGCATCCATCGAAGATATCATCAAGGCGGATGCTAAAAGGGCGGAAAAATATCTCGAAGCGGAAATGATGAATGATCTCGCCAACGAAGCTGAAATCTGGGGTTTGCCGGCCTTGGTCCAGGATTTGAGAGAAAGGGCTCAAAAGGCCGAGGAGCTTGCGAAAATAGCGATTTTGACGCCTACCGCGGAGATGCCCGACCCGCCCCAGGGATTCATGAGGTTGTACAGCGGCGTTAAGGATGAAGACCTGGCCGGGACCAATCAGGCGAAGCCCGCGCTTATCACCTACAAGGAACAGCAAGAGCATGACCGGCTTTTCCTGAAAATAAAAAATCCGAAGACGATGGAAGGGCTCACGGATTCCGAAAAAGAAAGGTATCTGGAACTGAAAAAGAAAACCAAGGATCAAGTCCGCTGGTATACGGATACTCCGGATACGGCCGAATCCTACACCGGAGGCGGCGGCCGCGGAAAAATGTATGTCCTCTATGTTCGCAAAGATATAGCTCTGGCATTGTTGACGCCGGTCGGAATGCTGGAAGGCGGAGGAGACGCGTACAAGATTGCCGCGGGCCAAAGTTATGAAAAGGCAAGAGAAGGAACGGCGGCGGAGCGGCTTCGCTGGCGGGTTGAGAATACCGTCCAGGCCTCGGATGAGGAAAAGATCAATAAATTGCGCGATGACATCCTGGAAAGTTACAGCCAAGACCGCATCACCGTGGATGAGAAAAATGTACTCCTCGGCGGGAAAGCCGTGAACGGTGTCCCGGTCTTCAAAGGCTTGAGGCAGAGAGTGATGCTCGCCAACAGTTTTATCCAGAAAGCTGCCAAAGCCGAGAAAAATCTCGATCTCAAGGCACTGGATAATTTGATCAAAGAGGCCGAGCGCTGGGAATTGACCCAGGCATTTATTGATACGAACCTACTCATCCGAAAGCGGTCTGTGGAAAATAAGCTCCTACTTAATTCCTCGGAAGAGCTTAAAGGCCAATATCTGACTCCGGGCGATATCGTGTTTACCACAGACCAGGCTGGCCGGAAGTCAAAAGTGGTGCGCAGAGAGATCGACTTTATCAACGGACGGTGGACGATCGTGTATGTGTTTTCGAACATTGACGGAGCCGGCAATGTCATTGACGAAGTTGAAACGAAAAAGACCCATGGAGATCATTTTGGCTCTACCACCCGGGTTCAAAGGAATGAGGTTAAAACCGCTGCCGAGGCGCAAAGAAATGCGGCGGAGTTTTACGCCGCTGAATTGACCAAATTATCGTTAGACCCTGAGGTCAGGGACAATCCGGCTTCCCTGGAGCATCTTGTCAAAGGTGCGGAATCCATGGGGCTCCGGGATTTGGCGACCCAATTCCGCCGTATGATTGCCGGAACTTCATTTGGATCGCTGCATGTTCGCGTAACCCAAGTTACCCTGGATTCGGACCCGAAAGTCGCGGATCAATTACTGACGGATATCAGCGCCATGCAGCGCAAAGGAAGAATCACGGAAGACGAGATGACCCGCTTGACAGCCGATCTGAAAGTCCGCGCCGGGATTAGTGAAGGCGCGTTCAGGGTGCGGGCTAACGCGGCGGAACGGAACGATGATGTCGACGCCATGCGCGCAATCATCGACCGGGCCGCTCTCTGGAATTTCAGCGCAGAGTTTATCGAAGCTCTGAAAGAAAGAACCCGCAAAACTTTTGTGGTGAACAGCACTTTTGAAAGCATCACGCGGCTTTTAAGTGAAAATACCCCGCAAGAGATCGATAAAGACGGGATCACCCGCATGGACAGGCAGTTGGCAGTGGCTAATGAGGCGAGGCCCGGGCATGCGAAGGTCGTATGGATGCAGGCGATTGTCGCCTTTGTCCGTGCCGTCAGAGCCAAGAGTGGTGTCGATGCAGCTTATCAGCGGCTGCAGGATCTTTCCGTTCAATACCAGTCGGTCGGAGAAATGAAAAATCCCAAAGATTACGTAGAAAAAACCATCGGCCCGCATTACACCCGTTACAAAGCCGCTGCGGCTCAGGCCGAGGCCGATCGTTTGCGTGCGGAAGCCCAGCGCCGTGAGGATGCCGCGGCCCGTTACAAACAGGGTCTTACGGCCCGATTGAGCGCTTATAACGGCAGGAATTTGATCATCGAACAGCAGGCCGCCCAGGCAGCTTGGGATAAAACCACTGACCCGCTGGATAAATCGTCCGCCGAAGTGGCTCTCAGGGCCGTCCAGGTTCAGATTGCCACAGTTACTCATAAATACGCGTACGAAAAATTGGGCGCCACCAGCACATTGACTAAAACCGAGCAAGAGAAGTTAGGCATAGCGCAGAAGGCGCTGGCGCAAGCTCAGAGCAACTTTATGGCGCTGAGACTTGAAGCCGAAGCGAAATACGATCAGGGCCTGAAGGAAAAACAGCAGATATTGGTGGCTGAAATGGAGCAGCTCGAAGCCGTTGTTTCGGATGAAACAAGAACTCCGTTGGCCCGAGCCGAAGCGCTCGCCGCCCTCAACGCCGTAAAGGCAAATCTCGCAAAAATCGCGTATGACTACGCCGCGGAAAAATTGGGTTCAGATAGCGAGAGAGCGGACAGCGAAAAGGATATCTGGAATAAGGCTACGAATCTCCGTGACGAAGCAGAGCAAACGCTTGCCCAAGTGAGAGCCGAAGAAGAACGCCGCCAGGCTGAATATGAACAAGGCCTGAAGGAGGAACAGCAGGCATTAATGAATAGAAGGGCCACTCATTTGGCCGCTTTGGATGCGGCGAAGGATCCGTTAGCCAAAGCCCAGGCCGAAGCGGATGTCCGGAATGTTGAGGCGCGTCTGGCGCAAGTGGCCTATGACTACGCTGTGAAAAAATTAGGACCGAAAAACGATAGAACAGAAGGCGAAGGGGTGAAGCGGGATGAGGCCATGAAAGATCTCGCAGTTGCCAGGCAAACCCTGGCCGAGGTCAAAGCCAAATTGGAGCGCTTCGAAGCTGAATATGCCGGAGAATTGCAAGTGAAACAGCAGCCATTGCTGGCCAGAAAAAATATTCTCCAGGCAACTCTGGATGCGGCGAAAAATCCCTTGGACAAAGCCCAGGCCGCCGTGGCTCTGCTCACTGTGGAAGCAAGACTGGCCCAGGCGGCCTATGATCATGCGGTGGAAAAACTAGGTCCGGAAAACGATAGAACAAAAGGCGAAAGGGTGAAGCGGGATGCGGTTATGACCAGTCTGGCCGATGCGAAACAGAGAGCGGCTAAAGAGGTTGAATTGCAGGCCCAAGAAGACCGCCGGCAAAGGGTCAGAGATGCGGTGCAGATTGTGAACGGAACGGTGGCAACAATCGATGAGGTCAGACAGGCCCTGACAGCCTTGCAGGACAACAAGGCGGGCGATGCCGAGATCCAAAAGGCGAAAGACAGAATCGCCGCCATGGAAGCCGAAACCGCGGCAAAGGACGCTGAAGCGAGAAATGATTACGAGACGGCCGCGGATAAATACGCGGAGGCCGCGAGTCTTTATCAAAAGATGGGATTGGCTGATCTTGCGGTCACGATGACGGGCAAAGTGGAATCCAACCGGACGGCCAAGAGAGCCCTGGATTTTGAAACCCAGGCCGGGCAATTGACGCAGGCCGGAAATTACAGTCAGGCGGCGCTGGCTTATGAGAGCGCGGCCGCACTGTACACGCAGGCCGGATTGACGGAAGCGGCTGCTCGGATGGCGCTTTCTGTGGACTCGAATATGGAGAAGGCCGATGCGGTGCAGAAGAAAGCAGATGGTGATCGATTGGCCGCTGAAGGCAATTATGCAGCTGCGGCGCTGGCTTATGAGGAAGCGGCGAAAGCTTATAATTTGGCCAAAGATCAGACGGCCGCGGATGCCATGAGGACTAATGCCCAGCAGATGAATGAGGCGGTGCGCCAGGCTGAGGAAACCCAGGCCGAAGAAGACCGCCAGCAAAGGGTCAGAGATGCGGTGCAGATTGTAAACGGAACGGCGGCAACAATCGATGAGGTCAGACAGGCCCTGAAGGCTTTGCAGAACAACCAGGCCGGTGATGCCGAAATCCAAAAGGCGAAAGACAGAATCGCGGCCATGAAAGCCGAAACCGCGGCCAAGGAAGCCGAGCAGAGAAACGATTACGAAACGGCCGCGGGTAAATACGCGGAGGCTGCAGGTCTTTATCAGAAGATGGGATTGGCTGATCTTGCGGTCACGATGACGGGCAAAGTGGAATCCAACAGAACGGCCACGAAAGCCCTGGATTTTGAAACCCAGGCAGGGCCATTGGCGCAGGCCGGAGATTACATGGAGGCGGCATTGGCTTATGAGAGCGCGGCCGCACTGTACACGCAGGCCGGATTGACAGAGGCGGCCGATAAGATGGCGGCCTATATGGACTCGAATATGGAGAAGGCCGATGCGGTGCAGAAGAAAGCAGATGCCGATAGATTGGCCGCTGAGGAAGCTCAGGCCAAGGCTGATGCTGAGGCGGAAGCCGCTCGTGAAGAAGCTGAGAGAGCAGCGGCCGTGGCCGCAGCCGTGCCTCCCACGCCGCCGACACCGCCCATGGTTGAACCGTCATTTGATGCCGACGTATTTATGCAAACCCTTACCGCCCGGGTCAAGGGCCTGCCGGAAACCAGGGCTGAACGCGCGGCTGGAGTACGGACCGCATTCCAGATGATTCAGGAAGAGACGCAGGTATCCAATATGCCGAAGAGCGAACAATCCAAATATGTGACGCTGGTTCTTCAGGCTTTGTGGGAAGAGCAAACGCAGTGGCAGAGTGCAACCGAAAATCAAGAAGAGGGAGCCAAAAAATCGGCCAGCCAGGACCGGGCTGAACTTCTGAATGACGTGTTTGACATGATGAAAACGGCTGATTTTGACATGACGGAAGACATGGCCGCGACCGTGATGGATCTGAATGAAACCTGCAGCTTCTGCAATGTTGTCTTTGGTGAAAATAATCCCGGCCGGCCCAGCGCCATTGATTGGGCGCTTTCTAATGCGCAGACCCTCAGGCCGTTGCCGTCTACGACGCCGATGCCTCCCACTCCGCCGGTGGCTGGGCCGACCACTCCGAAACCGTCCACTTCGCCCGCGGCACCGGTCTTCACCCCGGCTGTTTCCAAGGCCAAGGCCCAGCGGCGTCAGCAGGAGCTGGTAATTATGGCGGACATCTTGATGGCGGAGATCCGCATTCTGATGGAGCAGGGGTACTGGGAAGGAGAAGGAAGCGCGGAGAGCGTTCTGGCCATGCTCGTAGACCTCCAGATGAGTCCCGATTGGCCGGAAGATAAAACGCCGGAGATCAACCGGTTCATAGCCGAATATCGCTCGAACATGAAGATTGATGAGATTGTGTCCGCCGTGGCCACTTTGCGCCGCAAGGCAGAGAAGAGCGCCGCGAGGAGCGAGCAGCTTAAAGCGGAAGGCAAGCCGGAATTGGCAGAGAAAGTGCTGGCGGCCGCCCAAAAATTCGCCAAAGCAGCTGACGGCCTCGAAACCCAGATTGCCGTTGAAAGGCAAAAGCTCGAATCGGTTAAGGCGCAGGAATCCGTCAGTAAAATGCCCAAAGGTATCTCGGCGGCGGAAGAGAAAAGGCTCGTATCCAAACAGTGGCGCGAGAAAACAATGGCCGATTTGGGAATGGACGCGAAAGGAAATGAGCAGGTTTTCATTAATATCGAGGAAGGCAAACCTGTTTTGGATATCAACAAGAATCCCGTCCACTCCTGGGACAGCCTGCCCCTGCCTTTGCAAATTCAGTGGCGGAAACTTTACATGCGCGATTTTGATCAAAACACGGGCAGAATGCGCTATGTCAAGCAGGGAACGGGCAAGGTGGAAGGAGGCAAGATCAAAAATCCCGAGTTTGTGGATGATGTGGCGCAGGCCGAAGTTTACAAGAATTCCGAAGGCCAGGAAGTTCTGGTTCCTTACATTTTGGATCGGGAAGAAGATTATTTGGAGAAGGAGACTGGGGAAGTCTCTCAGAAGCTGAAAGATCGCGGCATCTACACCGTGGAAGATGTCAAGAAAATGGTCCTCGTGGCCAAAGCCGTTAACGAAGGGTTCTATCAATATATCGCGTCGGACGGATGGAGTACTAACCTTCCGAGAGAACGTAACCGGGTCTTATTCCTGCTGGCTTCCTTGAATAATGTGCTCCGGAACGACACTTTCCATGAAGTCCCGACCGGTACCGGTAAAACGCAGACCATGACGCCGCTTAATGCTTTGATCTGGGCCAATATCCGCGATCTCTGGGTCGAGACCGAAAATACCAAGCCCGCCACCGGGCATTTGCAGGGCAACGGAAAACTCAAGACCAATTTCAATCCCGTGCCCAACCCCGACCATAGACCAAAAGAGCCCTATCACCGCCAGGTTGTTTACGACGAAAAGGGCGTGCCGCAAATAAACGACCAGAACATGGCTGATTTCCTGGACAGAATGGGCATTACGCGGACCACGCGCATGTCCTTTGTATTGCACAACAGCCAGCTGCTGGAAGAAACGTTGAATCAGAAGAAACTCTACCGCATCCTCGGGGAATGGGGCCTGAATGCCCAATACCTGGCGCAAACCGATCTCAATATCGTGCAGACAAATGAAGATCAAGGCCAGAAAATTACGGCCAAGATGAGTCAGGCCGACTTTATCGTGGCCGAGGCCGTGACCCTGGCTTTTCTCAGCAATGAAGAATATGTGGTGGATGAAGACGTTGACATTGAGATCCAGAAAAAGCGCATCATGGGTCTCCATGAAATCATGTTCAACCGGATGAAATACTTCTTCGACGAAGCGGACACCATTCTTTTTGCCAACGGGGTCATGAAAACCGTGGGCGAGAAGGAAACCCTGCGGCCGGAAAATATCAATCTTATCGCCCCGATCTTTTCGGTGTTGATGGACACCCCGGTGGGCAAAAACGAGGACGGCACGCCCGCGCTCAATGAAGACAAAACGCCCATCACCCTGGCGCAAATTGCCAAATCCAATTCCAAATATTTCATGCAGCTTTTGAGAGGCATGCTGCGGGTCAGAGTGCTGGATGAGGAGTTCGAGGGCGAGCTTACCCGGAGCAATACGGAAATGAGCTGGGAAGAATACATGGAGAAATTCGGTTCGGGCGAAAAATATGGAAAGATTATCGGAGTTTCCGTGGATTTTGGCGATAAAAACGGCCACCGCGCTCAAAATCCAATTGCCCAGGAATTCCTGAAAAAATTGTGGAAATATCTGGGCCAGGATGAAGAGTATGCGGAGCACAAGCTGGACGCGGATATCCTGGCCATGTCCGCGGAGGATCTCGAACAGATTAAAGACAGCAAACGGGGCAGAGTTATCGAAGAAATCCGCGCCAGTCTGGTGGGTCTTGCCAATGCCTTGAAACAGGCGGACGGTCAGGATGCCAAGGCGCGCGGAGGCGTGGGCTTGCATTTTGAGGCCATTGCCAAACCGGGAGAGGAAGGAGCGGCCTTTAACGGTTTGAACCAGCTGGATCAGTATCAGATCCGCGATCTTTTGAAGGAAATTCATACCGTAGCCCAAAACGAAGGGCACACGGGCGCCCGGCTTCAGGCCCGCGTCCAGGATTTGGTGCAAAAAGTGATGCAGGAAGATTTCAGCGAGATCCGGGGAATGGGCCGGGACAAATTGCTGACCCAGTTTGAAAAGGTGAAAAATGCGGGAATGCTGGAGACGCTCAACGCGGCTGTCTTAAGGCCCACGATGAAGGTGATGTCGGGCGGTGTCATCCAGCCGAGCCTGGTCCAGAGTGATCCTTATCTCCAGGGCATGACCCAGCTGGTTTTCCTCACCGCCAATCAGAGTCAGGTCGAGAAGGTTTTGGGCACCAAGCCGGTTCTGGATGTGCAGGGAGAAATCGAGCAATTCCTGGGAACGGTGGAAGTGACCGGCGACGCCTATCATTCCTCCTATGAATCCATGATCAAAACCATCCGGGAAAAGGGCCGGGACAACAGCTTCAACGGTTATTCGGGCACTTTGGATTATGCCGAGACCGCGCTCAAGATGAGATACGGCCTGGATGTCCTTTATTACACCCAGCGGACGCCGTTGAATTTGATCGGAAAGAGTACCCCCATCCATACGGTTAACAGCGTGGAAAACGGACTGGCGAAATTTGGGGTCGAGGCCAGGAAGGTGTTGGATTCGGGTATGAAGTATTTGTCCTTCATGAACGGAATCCAGACGGCGGATGAAAGATCGGAAATCGTGGATGGACTGAGCCAGCAGCTGCTCGGCCTCGAAGTGGACTATTCCGTGGTCAAGAACCAGGAAACCGGATGGGAAATCTGGGAAAGGAAGCTGGATGCGGACACGGGGCAGTTTGCTTATAAACCGAGCGGCAGCATCTCCTTTGAACGCGACCGCGAAGATGAAAAAGCTTTGCAGGATAGGATAAACACCCTGATCAAGAAACAGCAAAAAACCGGCCTCAGCGTGGAGGAAGAGGAGAAATTGGGGCAACTGGAATCCGAAGTGATCAACGGGGATGTCCAGCGGTTCACCGAACATTTGAGCCGCAAATATCCGGATAAGAAAGCCGCCTTTTTCTTCAACTTCAGCGCGACCCGCGGCGTTGACCCCTGGTTCAATGAATACGTGCATCAGTTTGATTTCTTGACCCATGAAAATAAACTTTCCGACGTGGAACAGATGATCAACCGCGACCGCGGCGTGAAAATAGTCACGCGGGAGGGCGGCGAGCGCTACGTCTATGCGCGCGATTCACGCGACGCGGAACTTTACCGCATGGGCAAGATCGAGCCATGGAAATTACGGGCCGAAATCAACAAAGACATGCGGTACACGGAAGCGCATTCATTTGCCGTAGCCCATGAAAAAATGCTGGCCGAGCAGAATGCGCTCCGCGAAAAAGAAACGCTGACGTCTGAAGAAGCGGCCAGGCTGGAAGAGCTGGGCGCGGAAATCGAAAAACAAAAGGCTGATTATGCCACTTTCAAAGAGATTGAAAAACAGGGCCCGGGGCTCTTTACGCTCGCCACGGAGGATGAGTCCGGCCTGAAACTGGAGGCTGTCTATCACCGGCATTCGGTCATTTATCTGGATGCCCACAAGGGCGTCGAAGGGGACAAGGTTTACTCCCGCGAAGATTTGCTCCAGCAATTCATTCAGAATGAAGTCAAGGACAGCCTGGACTCCAACTACAAAAGCTTGACCGCGCTGATTCGCGAGAAGGCGAGTGACCTTATCAAGCTTCAGGCCAACCGCTCGGATATATCGCCGGAGATCAAAAAATATCTCAACAGACTCCGCCAGGACCATCAAAAACACCACAAAGACACCAACACCGAGCTGGCCGGAATTGAAAAAGCGGACGAAGCCATCCGCAAGGCCCGTGACAAGGAGGTCCAGTTTATCGAGAGCCTCCTGCAGAAAAATTCGGAATTCCGCGGGGAAATGAAAAAGAGGCCGGATATCACCGCGGTTTTTGAAGCCGAACTTGACCGGCTCAAGTCCGAGGAAAGGCCGCTTGATTTTAATCACGAGGAAAGAACTTCCACGCTCGACAATGGAAATCTCATGGTGACAAAAACAACCATGAAAATGAAAGCGGATCCGCAGGTGATGATAGTCATGGAAAGAGCGGGCGTTTCTCCGGAGCAAATTGCCGAATGGAAGGCGAAAGGCATGAGCCAGGAGGAAATTCGCAAGGCCACCGATAAGCTAGTCGAGAAACTTAAAACCATGGAAGACAAGAATGAAATTGCCGAGGCGGATGCGGTGCTGGCCGATCTCTCGGCCCGGTTCGCGCTGATGCGCCTGGCTCAGAATCCGGAAATCAACCCCGGAAAGTTGCAGGCGCTTGCCCTCCAACTGGACAAAAACAAAACCATCAAGCTCGCCCCGCAAATCGTTCACGATCTGGAGACAGTCAGAACCAGCCCGGCTCTCTGGCAGGCACTTATCGACGGCGAATTATTCAGGCCGGAGAGCGGCATGGTCACATTCAGCCATGACATACTCAAATACGTGGGCCAATACGCCCGCAAGGAATTGCCTCCGTATCCTTCGGACCAGGAAAAGAATTCCGAGCTGGAAAAGAAGCATCAGGAGATATCCCTGCCCGATGGCGCTAAAACCCTGGTGAGGCGCAAAGCCGACGGCACCTTGCAGATTGAGACAAGAGCAAAAATGGTTACGGTTACGAGAGACGGTAAAGTGGTGACCGTAACCGAATCCGCCAGCGACTCTGTCTTCCGGGATGTGGTTCGCGGCGAAGTGGTGGACATCGAGACGGAAGTGGACGGCGCCAAGAGCAAGATAAAGTATAAGATTGATTTGAGAATTGACGGCGGCCTCGCCATGGAGATTGCGGAGCCATGGATTGAGCAACATGTCGCCGTGGAAAAATTTAATCCGTATGATATGGCGGGCAGATTCAAAATTGATTACAAGTCCACTAAAAATAAAAATACCCGGGAAGTGCAGACCCGGGAGGATGCGGCCCTGGATAAAACTATCAGCGATCTCAAGACGAGCGATGAAGCTCAGACATTTACGGGAATTGATTACGAATATGAAGACAAGACCTATACCTATCAGGGGGAAATTATTGTTGAGAAAGGAGTTCAGTTAAGCGATGGTGAAATAGGGGCTTTGCTGGCCCGTTCTTTGGCCAAGACAAAGGACGAGCACGGCAATGTTCATGCCGATCAATTACCCGCGGCTTTTATCCTGACCAAAATTCCCCAAATCAACGGCCGTCAGCGGGCTTTCAGTGAATCAACCAGTCTCTCCGAATTTACCTCCTTAACCAACCAGCAGATCAGACAGTCCCAGCTTCCCGAGTTCGCTCCCATGGGCGGTGAGCCCGGCTATATTGCCCAAAAGGGAAAAGTCATCACGCAAGTCACCCTCCGGCCTTCGGCGGACACCGGCGAAGGAAAAGCCCTGTCAACCTTTAGAAATGATGCAGCTCAAAAAGCGGCTGTGCGCGTCGTGGAGCGGCTCAATGGCGTGGATCCCAATACCGGCACCTTAAGGAACAATGCCGAAGGCGTTCTCAGGGCCATGGCCCAAATGGTTCTTATGACTCGTCCGGCTGCGGGGAGTGCCGGTTCGTCGGGCGGCGAAGGCGAGGGAGACAAGAGGAAGAAACGGTTGATGAGCCTGCTCCGGCCCCTCCTGGCCCTGATGGCGGACAAGACAGGAACGGTGAAAGACTTCGAGGAATACGGGGACAATGATGAGGAACGCATTGTGAATATCGTGAATGCGTTGATTGAAAACCGTATTCTCCCGATGAGCCTGTTTAATGAAAATATCGAAGCCAATCTCGGACTTTTGCACGACATATTGGAGAAAGCTGTGGGCGAGCTGGCCTCCGGCGCCAAACCTTTGGGATCGGCGGCCCAGAAGGCCATGGATGCCGCGACCTTTAAGTCTTTGACGGCCGAAGAGCGCATGGATCTCAAGAAGGCGATTCGCCGCGCCTTGGCGCATGAAAAGATAACGGTGGGAATCAGCCAGCTTGCCTTAGATTTGGGCTTGCAGAATGGAGCCAAGCAAAAGGCCTTGCAGCGTGAGGTTGATAAGCATCAAAGGGAATTGAAGGACCGCGGCCGGGCCATGGAATTCAAGACGCGTAAGGACAAAAACGACGAAGCTGAGTCGATTTTCAGGGCTGAACTGGCGCGGCGCGAGCAGACGGAAAAGAAGCAAAAGAAGGAAGAGGAAAAAGAGAAAGCAAAAGCCAAAGAAAAGGAAAAGCTTGCGGGCGCTCCGGCTCCCAAGGGCCTCGGGGCGAGAATTGCCGGCTGGTTCAGGACTGCCAAGGAGAAAGTAATAGAAAAAGCCGCAGAAGGATGGAACAAAGTCGCGGAACGCCGCAAGGAAAAGGCCGGCAAGCGTGAAAAGTGGGCCGTGAAAGCAGTTTTGGGCGCCGGCTTGTCGCTGGGCATGTTGTTCGGACTTTCCTTTGCGACCTCCGGCTTAATTCCTTTGGCCGGGGGTGTCGCCTATGCTTTGTTCAAATTACCCAGAATCCAGAGATGGCTGCAGGCTAAACTCGGCTTGGGGCTGCGGAGGCAGATCATTGATGCCCGGGTACAGAAAGCCGAGGCGGAACAGGGAAAAACGCGCGAACAGCTGAACCGGATAAGGAAAAGACTTGAGGAAGAAATCCCGAGCCTGCCCTGGCTCCGCACTATGTGGGACAAGTATGGATTCTTCAAGCTATCGAAAATAGAAGAAGCCGGGATTCCGAAATTTTCCCTGCTGAAGCCTTCTACTTGGAAACCGGCCTTGAAATATTCCATGTTCAATCCCAGGAATTGGGAATTCAGGCCGGGACTGTTCTGGAGCGCACTCCGGTCAAAGGCGGCAACATTTTTCGGAAAATATAAGGGCGGTATCTGGGGCGTGGGCGCTTCCGTCCCCGCCTATGTCATCAATTCACTGGCCGTGAAGCTCGGCTTCCTGCCTCCGCTGAATGTCAGAAGGGATGCCATGCCGGAAATCGGAGTCGATCTGATGGTCCTCGCTTCCGGCATGAAGTTCTCGGAGGATGATTTGCAAGCCCTGGAGCTCCTCAAAGAGGCCGAACGCGATCGTAATGCGAATCCGGAACTGTGGAACAATCTCATGAGATGGTCCGGTGGCCAGGTCAATCCGGATACTCTCAAACGCTATCTCCAGGTGCATCGCCGGCTGCGGCAGGCTTTGTCCAAGGAAGAATACAAAGAGAGGGCCCGCGAAATTCAGATCACCGCTTTCAAGGCGGCCTTTGACATGGGAAGCGAAGTGGACCAGGCGAATAAAGTTCCCGAAATCATGCGGGGCAAAACTTTGAGAGAAAGAATGGATGCGTGGCTCAATAATCTCGAGGGCAATAGCATTCCCGGAAAGCTGCTCTCGCTGCTCAGAAACCTGCCTATTATATCGGGCCTCACGGGCACTACGGGCTCCGGAAAAAGAAAACAGGCCGGCCTTACTTTCGCGAACGCACTCTTTGGCGAGCGGGGATTCAAGGGGACTCTCAAATCGCCGGTGGGCTGGCTGGCCATCGGAGGCCTAGCTTTTGGCTTCTTGACGGGCCCTGCCGGCTGGATAGCGCTGGCGCTTAACGTCGCCGGAGCAACCGTGGCAGGCGGCGTCGCGGGCGGATTGTTGGAAAAGATTTTGGGTCTGCTGCCTTTCTCGAAAGATACGAAGGTTTTGAAAGAGGCTTACCGTGAATTTAATCAGGCCGAAAGCCGCCAAGACAAAACCAAGGCGCTCAATATTGCGGTGCAGGCGGCCACGGCTTCCGGGGATGACAAGGGCAAGAAAATTGACGAAGCGGATGCGACCATGGGCAAGCTTCGGGCGGACAGAAAGTCCGACGAAGTCGGCAAGCTGGTGGTTATGCTCGACGGAGACAAAATCAGAATCAATGGGGTGTCCATTGATCTACAGGGAACGAGCGGAACCATCGTGGTGGGTTCCGACGGCTCGGTCCGTAAAAAGGATGAAGGAAAATTGGGCAAGCCTTGGAGATGGCTCAAATCGAAATTCGGATATGAGGAACGGGAATTTCAGGTCAATATCAACAGGCAAACGGGCCAGATGACAATTTCTCATGAGCAAGCGAAGGCCTATGGGATGGTCAAGATCGATGATGAAACCACCGTGACGTTGGAAAAGGACAAGGAGCACATGCTCTGGCTCAAGGGCCAGAAACTTGAGGCCGGCAAGGAAATCACACTGCCCAATAAGCAGGCTTATCGCGTGGAGCGCGCCGACGGCTTGACCGAAGAGGAGATCAAAAATAAGAGCAAAGTTCTGGAACGGCTTGAAAAAGAGGCGGCCCAGGAAATTAAAGCCCAGAAAACGCCTTCTGATGAGAAGAAAAAAGAAATCAACGAACTCAGAAAAGTGCTCAGAGACCAGCGGGTCAGGCTTGTCCCGGTTAAGAAGGGATGGGCGGCATGGGCCGGCCGCGGCACGCCCATCGAGATTGACGGCGCGTTTGCCCTGCCTAAAAATCAGGAAGACCAGTTTGAAATCGAATTATCCGACGGCAGCAAGACTTCGGTGAGCAAGAGCAAGGATGGGAAATTGCATGTGAACGGAGCTCAAGTTCCGGATGTGCCTTCAGGCGGAGACAAGTCCAGCGGGCAAGCGGTCAAGGCGGGCGGCAGGGAATATCAGGCCGTGAGAAACAAGGATGGATCCGTAAAACTAGGGTTTGAGGACAAGGTGGAAGTGACGGTGAACCCGGCGCAGCCTGTCCAAGAAATTGACCTGCCCTATTATGCGGGTTACGAAGAAAGAAAGAAGAAAGTGGCCGACGCGGCAGATCAGTACCGCGAAGCGTCGCAAACCATGGATGCGCGCCGGGCGGCGTTGCTTGATATTTATAATGCCGGAGAAGAGAAGTTTATCGAATTCCTGATAAGCAAGGGGGTCTCGCGTGAGGATGCCGTGAAGAACAGCGATTGGTACGCCCGCAAACAGGCCTCGAAGCTAAGCGTTATCAAGAGCGATTGGCTCCGTGACAAGCTGAACGATAGCACTTATAAGAATTTGGGCATAACCATGACCGACATCCTTTCCTTGTTCGCACCGTCCACGGAAACCTGGGAGCTGGAGGAAATCGAGGCCATTTACGGCAGTATGCCGGCTTCCATCGGCGACAAACCGGTGCGCTTAGTCATGAATGCCGATGGGACTTACATGCTTTCCTACAGGGACGCCGCCGGGAATCTTCAGACTCAGCAGATTTCTCCGGCGGATCTTGAGCCCGGTAAAGTCAAAGAAATTGAAATCGACGGGAAGAAATACCGGGTGACTTTAAATGCAAAGAAGGACCAGTTGATTTTTGCCGACGCGGCTGATCCCGCGCAGAAGAATTTAATCGACATAGGCAAGCTCGGGTTGATTCTGAAAATGCACCAGGCCGGCGGCCGCGACCCGAAAGAGTGGAGCATGTGGCAACTCCTGGGATTGGCCCGGCTGGTACGCAATCAGAATATTAACCTGCGCGATGCCAGGCAGATGATGGAGGAATTTAATCTGGCAGGATCCAATAATTTCAAGGACATGGCCTATCTTCTCGGTTCCAAGGCGGACCGGAAAGTGCTTGATGAGCGCGGGGCCGTGTTTGAATCCATGCAGCTGCTCGTTCAATCTCTCAAGATGGAAGGTGAGATTAAGTTGCGGGATATGGTTTCGGCCGCGGATGGATCTGACACGACAGGGGTGAGGAAATTCTTCAAGAAATGGTACAAAATCGAGTCAAAGGAAGAGACGGGCGACATTCCCGCCGGATTGGGTCCTGATCATGCCAAGGATATCAAGCTGCCGGACGGAACAACGGGAAAACTGACAAAAGAGAAAGTGACGGTCAAAACGAAAGATAGTAACAAGGAAGTTGAAAAATTGATGGTGGTAGTAGTGACTGAGCAAGAAGCGGGGCAAGCTGCGAAATCCTTTAAGTCCGAGGTTGAAGGAAATACGCTCGTGGTGAGAGGCGTCTCGTACGAATTTGTGCAGGATGGTCAAGAGTTTAAGGTGAGGGAAAATATCGATGATTACCTGATAAAGGCCATCAATGAAGCCCTGGTGCTTGCGAAAGGCAAAACGGACGAGACCGAAAGACTCCGGAGCGCCAAGACCTTTCTTGCGAGTTTCTTCGGAAGACGGGCGAGCGCCGTCGGTGTCGGTGTTTCCAAGGCCGCGCTGGATCGGGAAGTCCATGATATCAGCAAAGTGATCGGCCTTATGGAAACCAATGATGATTTGAAGCGTCAGGCCGGCGGGCAGAACGGAAGGCTCTATTACCATCGCGGTTTGGCGTTGTTTAAACGGTATTTGATGCTGCGCAGCCAAAAAGACTATGACCAGGCCATCCGTGATTTGCAGGAGGCGCAAAAACTGGATCCCGGAATAGCGCCGGAAGCCGACAAAATCCTCGAAAAGATGCGCGGCATGGAAATTAACGCTGTCAATATTGAGAAGGAATACCGCGCGGACCTCAGAAGGCAAATAGAAGAACTTGAAAAATCCGGGAATCCCTGGAAGGCGGCCCAAAAAGAAAACCTGGAGAAAATTCTTGCCGGCACACATGACGGAGACAAGGGCAAGCAGTCCTTCACTTATGATTATGAAACCTTCAAGGAATTTACTGACCGGCTGGCCGCGAAAGACCTCCGCTACCGCCGTTATCAGGATATCCTGCGAATTTATGAAGCCGAAGCCAAGAAAACAGGGGAGGCCGTTAACAAGCCCGCCATTAATTTAGAGGCCCACAATGCCGCGGCCTTGCTGGAGCAAATCCGGGAATTGTCCCTGGCGCCGGAAGACTTGTCTGACGCGATGCTGAACAGGTTGGGTTCTTTTATCATGTCCCTCCTCCAAGACCCGGACAAAGTGCCGCCCGCTTTGTCCAAAGCCGCCGGTAAGTCCTTCAATCCCTATGAGACTCAGGAAGTCAAGCGCATCATTGGCATCGCCCGGCAGCAAGCGGCGGCCGGAGACAGAACGCTTCTGGAGACTATATTCACTCTTGAATCCCGCGATACACTGTTAAAGATAGGGGAAGCAATCCGGGTTCAGCTGGAGAGAAGGGATGAGCAGGTTCCTCCCAAGCTCAAGGATCTGGCGAAAATAATTGCCGAAAAGGGCTGGAATCTGAACAACCCCAATCACGTGCGCGCTATTTTGGAGCTCGCCAAAGACGACAAAAATCTCTTAAATATGCTCATGGAAGATGTCATTCAAAGATTCGGCCAGAAGCGCACCTTCAAGCTGGCTTTTAAGAGTTATTCCGAGGAGACCAGAGATACGACGGACATCAACGGAGGCATGGATCCCCTGTCTGGCCGGCCCATGAGCACGGCCAATATTTACACCTGGCACCTGGACTGGCTGGCCATGATGCATGACATTGATTCCAAGTATGTGGGCCGGATTATTCACTCCGATATGCTGGAAGAATTTTACGCGCACTCACGGCCGGAAGTGAATCTGGGATTCTTCCATGATGCGGATAAAATCGCCGAAGCGGCCGAAAAGGGCGATGCCAAGAGCAAAGCCGCCCTGGCCCTGGCCAAGGAGTTGACCTATAGCGAACTCCATGTAATTTTGGCGGCTTTGAATCATGACGGCAATGCCGATGTCATGAAATTACGCGAGGAAATCGAAGCTTTGAAGGAAGAATTCAGCATGGTGAAAGAAACGGGGGACAAAAAGGAAACGGACGCATTGGAAGCGCTCATAGAGAAGAAAGAGAAGGAACTCACTGCCAAGAGAATGGCCTTGTTCAATAAGGAGAAAGAACTGAAAGCGGCCGAAGTTGAGAAGGCCAAGGAAGCGATTGAGGGTCTTCAAAAGAAACTGGAAAAAGCCCAAAAAGAGAAAAATGAGGAAGAGATCGTAAAACTAAATCAGGCGCTGGCGAAGGCCCGGGAAGTGTTGCGGAAGGTGAACATCTTTGAACGCGCGGGCGAGGCCATGGGAGCTCTTGATGCGAAAGATATCGAGGGCCGGGTCGAAGCCGTGCAGGATGCGCTCAAGATTGAACGCCGCGACACAATCTTAGAGGATTTTGGATTTGACAGTTTTGAAGTGGAGCAGGTGAAGGAGCGGTTGAGCAAAAGCCGCAGCCGGAAGACCATTGACTGGAAGGAAACCATCGCGCACTGGATCCGCTACAAGACCGGCGACATGACACTGGTGGACAGCTTGGCGCACATTTTCTCCGCGGCCCTTTTGATCAAGAAGGGTTATGCGGACGAGGATGACACCACCTTGAGAAAGAGGCTGAAGAAATTTGCCGACGACGAGTATTACCAGTGGTCCTTCCTTGACCGTCCGAGCTACACGCAGGATCCGGATGCTCTTCTTGCCGAGATGGTTTCGAAAAAGGTGGATCCCCTGACTTCCGCTGATATTGAGAAACTGCTGGCCGGCGAAGCGCCGGATGAGACCAAATTCAGAGAGGCAAAAACTCTCATGAACAGAATTGAAATGAAGGATTCCGGCGCAGCGCGCCTGGTGCTGCTGAAGATGAAGGCTTGGGCAGAAGCGATAGAGCAGGACAAGGCGGCTTTTGACCGGGCCAAAGTGGAAGTTAAAAAGTGGGCCAAGGCCCAGGCCCGCAATTTGATCCGCGAGGCGGATGTCATTCCTGTGGTGGTGGAGTATTTGAAGCATGAGCGCAGCGGGGCGCGGGTCGCGGCCGGTGAGCATGCGGATTGGCAGAAAATGGCCCTGGATCTTACCTCCAAAAATCATCCGACCCTGGGATGGGAAGTGATCGAAAGAGCTCTTGAACTGGTTAAGGAGCACCGCGCGCGTAGCGAGTCCTACGGTAACAAGCAGCAAACGCGGTTTGAGAAATTTTTGAAAGAAGCCCAAGCGCTCATGAAGGACAAAGGCATCACGGATGAGGTAAAGAAGAAACTGGCTGAATTCGGAATGGGAGAAAGGGAATTCATCCGCATCCTTATCGAGCGCGGCCTGATCAAGGAGGAAGAAATAACTTCGGCTGATTTTAAGCGGCTGTTTGACGAAAAGGTATCGTTAGCGGCTCAAATTAAGGCACTGGGGGAAAAGAAGGCGCCGGCTGATCAGAAAGAAGCGGAAGCGGACCAAAAGACTTTGGCCGAAGCAACAGCCGGCCTGGTCGACCTTGAAGGCATTTTGTACGGCGGGCGCGAATATCAGGAAGTAAAAGTCGAGAACGGCAGCGTCGTGGTTAAGACTGCTTCGGCTCAGACTTTATCGCTCTGGGCTTGGAATGACAAAAGGATACGCTCCGCCGCCGGGGAATTGAAGGCAAAAATTGAAGAGGCAAAGAAAGCCGGCAATCAAGACGCCGTCAATAAGCTGGAGACCGAGCTGAAGCAGGTTTCTGAGCAATCCCTGGATGACCGTTCGCAATTTGATGAGATGCTCAAGAAGGTTCTCGATAACCGCCTCATTGTCGATCAAAAGACAGACCGGGAACTTTATCTGGCCCTGATGTACACGCAAATTTATATCAACAAGCAGTTTGAATTTGATGTGTATCACGGTGCCGCATTTGTCGTGGCTCCGGAGGAGGCCGACGAGTATGCCAAACTTGCCGCTTATGAAAGAGCAGAGGATATTCCGGAAGGCAATATCATGCCGGGCACAATCGACAAAGTCATGAGAGAGGAAAGCTCTTTGGTGGATGAAATTAAAGCTAAAGAAGGCTTTGCGATCCGGAAGGACGCGGCCATATTCCTGATTAAACGGCGGATTCATGAAGGGGCAAAAGTTGTGGTTCAACGGTTCGGTGCCACGGGTAATATCGGTATGGTCTCTTTGATGGGCCTAGGCGGCAATGAGAATTTTGAGGAACACCAAGGCAACATGCTCAAATTCCTATTCATGCAGAAGAACGCTGCCCACGAATTGTCCCATTTCTATTATTGGAACATGCTGACGGCTGACCAAAGGGATGCGATTGTACGCCGCTTCAAACAGACCAAAGGGTATCAGGCGGCCAAGAAAGACCTCGTGTCAGGTGGATATATTGACAAGGATATCCGCGTCGTAGAAGAAATTATCGGATATTTGATACAAGAAATGCTTAATCCGGAAAGAGATCTGGTCGACAAGGGATCCAAATGGCTGGCGCAAACTTTCGCCACGGGCGAGGACCGGGACATTATCAACGGCATTATGGCCGAGTTTGGCTTCTTGCCTATTATTGACACGGTCAAGCAGCACCTAAAAGCAGACGGCAAAGGAACCGGAAGCCTTGGGTATCAGGTGAAAAATGAAAAAGACAAGAAAACTTTTAACCGGGTCAATGCCCAGATCGAAAAGCTGCTTAAAAAGGCTGCGGCTGAAACCGACCCGGCGAAACGCGGCGTAATTTATGAGCTGGTCCGGAGAATCGCGAAAACCATCCAACAGGACGCCCAGTATCCTGCCGCGTATAAGGGCATCAGCGGGTATAAGGCCTATCTTCTCCAAAAAGGAGAATATGAGTCCAGAAACCGCGCCATTGCCCTGCATGAGGCCATTGCAAACAACAACGACGGAGCGATTATTCGTAATTACGAGGGACTGGACAAGAGCAACCGCGCGGTTGGCGCAGCGGATCCGTCACGCGCCGACGGCTTGAAGACCAACGGCCTCAATGAGAAAGACCGCGGCGTTGTCCGCAAGGCTTTAATAAATGAAGCCTTGCAATTGGCCAAAGAGGGGAAAGACAAATTGCCCAGGGCCAAGGAAATTTACGATCTAGCCAGGGCGATCAATGCGGACGGATTGCCGGCGCAGCTGGAGACTTATCTCTTGAACAAGGCGGAAGAGGCCTATAACAAAACCAAGACCGGGGGAGAGGCGCTCGAAAAGAAAATTCAAAAGGTCAATGGGGAAATCCGCCAATTTGAGGAAATGATGACGATGATGCAAGGGCAATCCATGGGCATGCCGGGAATTGATCCGGAACAGATCAAGCAACACCTGGAACAGCTCAAGCAACAAAAAGTAAGGCTTGAGACGGTGGAGAAAGAAAAGGTCCAGCAGCAAAAGGAAGCCGGCCTAAAGGAAGCCGCTGAATGGTATGAGCTGGTCAAAAAATTGGAAACAGGCTGGAATTTGCCCGAAACATTGGAACTCTACATGGCCAAGAGACAACTTCTTGGCGAAGCCAAACGTGACGTTGATTTCGGAGACAAGGCGATTCAGGATAAAGATTATAAACAGGCGGCGGAGGATTATATGAATGCCATCCGCAAGACCCAAGAGGGACTTGTGGTCGAATTCGACCAAGACCGCCGCGCTGAAATCAATAAAAATATGGGCGAATGGCAGGCGCGTTTGGCGCGCGTCCTCTTCAAGCTTGGAAGGCGGGACGAGGCTTTGGCGGCCTATCAAGAAGCCGTGAAGCTGGGCGCAGGATTGCCGGCACTGGATGACCTGAAAGCGCGCCTTGCACCCCGAGATCAGGCCGGGCAGGTGGTGAATGATCTCATTCTGAAGGCGCGGAATGAAAAGAACGAAGTTTATTACGATCTTCTGGTCAACGTCGTGATGGATTTTGCCAAAACACAAGAAGATAGCGATGACACCCGGAATTTGAGAAAAGCGGCGCGCTGGACGCTGGGCATGGTTCTCAACACCGATTGGTGGAATAATTTCACGCCAGCTTTTGAGGAGCAAGCGGGACAGTGGCAATTCCCGGGCGAAATTCTTGCGGCCACGCGCAATGCCGACGGTGCCGTTAATTTGGACCGTGTCCAGATCGCCATGGCCATTGCCGAGTCAGGCAAGATAGACGGTAAAGACGAAACTTCGTACCTGTATAGGAATGCGAAGGGGCTCGCGGAAGAGCTGGCAAAAATCACAGAAGCGCAAGCGCGGCTGGCCCGGGAAAAACGCGAACGGACCCTTGAAGCGATGTCCTATCCGGAAAGAAATAAATTATTCCAGGAAATTGTCAAGCAATCCGGCATTAATCCCGCTCAACTCGGCATTCAAGGCAATGTGCCTCCGATTGATTTTGAGGAAATGCCGATGGCGGAAGGGATGCATGCCCGCGTGTTTGATGTGATAGGCCTGAGACGGGAAGTGGTGTTGAAAGAGATTAAGGTCGGGCAGGAAGATGCGGTGAGCAAGGCGCATCGCCTGGCTGCTCAATTGGGCGATGAAGTGGCTCCTTATGCGGTGGCCAAAAATAGCAGGGGGTATGCGGTTGAAATCGATGGGCGTCTCTATGTGCTGCAAGTCAAGGGGACCACCGTGAAAGACCGGCTGACCGCCGTTTTCGCGCAAACCGGCGTGGCGGACGAGAAAAAGATGGAACAGGCCGGACAAATTTTGCGCCAGGTTGCCGAGCACTTGAAGAGACTGCACGAGCGCGGCGCGAGATATGCGGAAACCGGTTTGAGCGGGGGCGTTCTGGATGACATGGGTTATCTCGGAACCGATGAACTGCGGGTGGTTAATTTTGACTTCCCCAATTTGGGACCTCTTGACAAGGATGAGGCTAAAAAGGCGCTTCAGGAGGATCTCTACCGCGTTGCCATGGATTTGGATGAAACCATGGATTCATTCAGCCTTTCTGAAAAACAAAGAACGGATCTGAAGCTTCTATTGTATGCAGAACCTAAGGCCCCGGCCGCGGTCAGTGCGGGTGCGGAAAAGGTGAAACCCGCCGGCATAGCCGCTCCCAAGACCCTGGAAGAAACTGCGCGCGGAAAGAGAATGAAAGCCGCTGATGAGAAAATGAAAGAGGCTCAAGCCCTGTCTGAAAAAGGCGAGGGGGCTATGAAGAGCCGCAAATACGCCGAAGCGGCGAATTATTACAGCCGCGCCGCTGACAATCTTAATCAAGCGTTTGAGCTTGCTCCCGATGACGCCAAGGAAGCGCTTAAAAACTCCAATAAGGAACACCTGCAGGAATTTCACTTGAATGTAGCCGTTGCCCAATTCAGCATCGGCGACCGTGCGGCGGCCCGCCAGTCTTATGACCGCGCCGTTGCGGCGGGCATGAAAGGGCCTTCCTCGGCGGATTTGAAAAATGCCTTGGAGGTTGACAACCGTGCCGGTGAAATTTTAGATGCGCTTCAGGATGCCGGCCGCGGAGGCGCCTGGATGAACAAGGTGAGGTATCATCTTCTTAAGGATATGGTGTGGGAATATGCGATTGCCGAAAAATCCGTTGCGCTCAGACGTTCGGCCCGCTGGATTCTGGGCATGTTGCTCCATGACAGCCCTGAATGGCGCCGCGATTTCACCAGCCGTTTTGAAAATGACGCTGATTTTGCCGGCATGGTTCTTGACGAGCTTATCAATAAACAGACCGGCTCGGTTGATCCCGATCAGGCAACGATGGCGGCCGCCATTGCCGAATCCGCCCGGATGAATGCCAAGGATGAAAATTCTCCCCTGTACGCCAACTCGGAAAGAATTCTGTTGACCCTGGCCTTGCTGGCGGCATTGGAACGCAGGCCCACGGAAGATGAAATCGCGCAATTGCGGAACATTGTCCGCAAGCTTGCGGTTTCCGAAAGGACCCAGCAGAGGATATATTACGAGGCAAAAAATATGACCGCCCTCGAAGATCAACTCCTGGAAGCGGTCGATTGGTTCGAAAAGGGCGAATATGATCTGGCTATTGAGATTTATGACCAGGCGGTTGAAGAAGGTTTTGAAGCGCCCTCTTCGGACGAATTGAGGAGGAAACTCGCGGTTGAAAACGGTGCTGCCGCGGTGTTGAACGAATTGACTCAAAGCGGCCTTTCCGCGGATATGCCTTCGCTGTTGCGCCATGAGCTGCTTTTCAATCTTGTCAAAATTTTTGCCGTGGACGCGGAAAACGATAACCTGCGCAGCGCGGCACGCTGGGTGCTGGTCGGCCTTCTTAATCAGAATGAGGAATGGCGGGAGAAGTTCAGCCAATGGATCAAGGATAAACCGGGATTTGGCCTGGAGATTGCGGCTTTGGTGCGGGATGCACAAGGCACTGTGAACGCCAAAAATCTGGACATTGCTGCAGTCATTTCCGAATCCATGGCGGTTGATTCGGCGAAGAATAGAACCCTTACGGTGCTGGGCGAGAATGCCGCAGCCCTTGAGGCCGAACTCAATCAACTCGCACCCAAAGCTCAACCGGAAGCCCAGCCTGCCCCGCCGGGCGAGAAGGCCGAAGCCGAAGCCAAGGCGGCTATGGAGGCCGATCTTGACAAAATTTTGGAGGCTTATCAAAAGGGATTGCTGGATCGATTCGTCAGCTTCGAAGAAATCGGCAAGGTTTGGTCGGAATACGAAAAGCCGGGCCCAAATCACGTCGAAGACGATGTGCGCACCGCCTTGATGGAAAGGACCATGCTGCGCATCCAGAGCCTGGAAAAAAGAAGGGGGCAGATTCTTGCCGCGCTCAAGGCGCGGATCGATGAGGCGGTGAAACCGAAAAAGATGCGCAAGGAGATACGGAATGCTCTTCTGGATGCGAGCCGGGAAGATGCGGGGATTCTGAATTTGCCCGAGGTTTCCGGCTGGATTGAAATTAAATTCGGAAAAGATCCGGAATTGGCTGACAAACTCTTGACGGAAGTCCGGGCGATCACGGCTGCGTCGCTGGGAAGCGCTAAGGAAACAATCCGCCGCTTCGCCACTCCGAGAAATCTGATTATGAGTGCCGCCGCAGGCACGGCCGTTGTTGCCGGTGCGCTCATTGCAGAATGGGGGATGAAGCCCGCCGCCGTGAAGCCGGCTCTTGAAGCCAGGCGCGCGGAGGAGGCAGGCAGGATTAACGGCCGCCGGATTATCGGCGCGCCTGAAGTGAGCCGCGATCCGTTCGGAGGAGTTCATACCATTCTTTATCTCGAGCCGGCCGGGCAGGATGTTGAAAAGATCAACGGAGCGCTGGCAGAGCTTGAGAAAATCATCCCGCAAGAAAGCGAGCTCCGGTCCGGCTTGAGCGATTTAACGGCTGAAAAAATCAAGATATATACGGGTGCAATCGGTAGCCGGGAAGTGCCGGGCGCCATGACCCAGGACGGCATTATTAAAATTGCCTTGAGAAATATCGAGAGCGCGGACGGGATTTTCTGGGGCATTTTGCATGAACTCGGCCACCTTGCCGTTCGCCTCAATCCGGCCATCCTTGAGCGGGCGAGACGGGAAAGGCCCGATCTCTCCAAAATTTCCGAGGGCGAATTCGAGGAATTTTGGGTCACTCGTGCGGTGGCGAAGATTGCGGGCTTTGGCGTTGAAGTCACGCCGGAGGGACAAGTGAACCTGAGCATCGCGGGTATCAAAGAACTTTCGAACGGGCGAATGACCTTCTCGGAAAAGGAAGCGGATGCGCTGAGACTGAAAGGAATTGACCGCTACCTCGCCGGACATCCCGCGCTTGACCCGGCTGTCCGCAGTAAACTTCTCGGGCTCAGAGATCAATTTGTCCCTGTCATTGAAATCGAGGTGAATGATAAAGGCGAAATTAATGTAAATATGAGTTCAAAAGGCGAGAAGCTTACGGAAAAGGAAATCGATGAGGAAATCCTTAAAGCCGTTAGGAAAATACTCAGCGACAATGCCCGCCGGTTGAGCGATCCCGCGCAGGCCCAGCTGCTGGAAATGCAGCAGGCTTTGGAACTTAAAGTGGGACGTTCTCTCGGCGAAGAGGCCCCGTTGTCCCTCCGAGAGACATTGACCGAGCCGCTTATGACTCAAAATATTCTCGGACAGGCAACCTTAGCGAGTGGATCCTTAAGTCAGCAACCGGACCAGGATGCGCTGGTTAGCCGGATCAAGCAAGATGTTACAGGGCTTTTCACCGGGGAAATTACCAGCTACCTTAAATCTCTGTCCTCAGACGCCACCCTGAGGGATGCGATTTTGAAAGGCCAGATATCGGGAATGGATTTGACCGATGATCAGACCAAGACCATTGTGGGCGTACTGGCGGAAGCTGTCCGTGAGGCGCAAAGAATGCTGGATGCGCGGCGTGCGGAAGATAAATCTTTGGCGGGTATTTTCAAGGATTTGACGGCCATCGACCTTAAAGATGTTGATAAAATCATTGTTGGCAATTTGCCGGACAATATCAATTCTTTTGTCCATAAAACGGCGGAAGGCGAAGATATCCTGGTTATCAATGCGAAATCGCTTGGTGATTATCTATCCAAGGATGAAAACGAGATAAGCGCCGAACAAAGGGCCTCCATCATCAAGAAAGTTGCGGCGCATTACCTGCATGAAAGAGGGCATCTCGAGCTTAGTAAGACCGGACTCCTGGAGAAAATTTGGAAAGAGAATCCGGGTTTCGCTCTTGTCCTGGAAGAAACCGTGGTGCGCAATCTAGCGCAGGATGAACCGCTGGATCTGGACGATATTTTGAAAGAGGCCCAGGACAGAATGATTTCAGCCGGCGGGGACAGCGTCATGATTGATAAAGCTGTGAATGAAGTAAGAACTCAGGCCATCTTTGTATTTGATCATGATGCTGTGGAAATCCGTCAGTTTTTTGATAAGACGGCTCAGGGATTCCGGATGGTAAACCTTAAGGAAGGCGATGATCCGGAGAAAGTCATGAAAGGATTACGCGATAAGACGGAAGGCAGAATTATTTATGTCAGCCAGGTTGGCAACGACGGTAAGGGTAAAGTGAAGGTCAGGGGTAAAGACATCTTTGAGGTGTATTATAATGATACTGTGGCTATGAATCATGAAGTGGTGGCTCTTGCCGCGATGGGTGTCGCTATATCCGGCCACAATTTTATAAGCAAACTATCCTCAGGCCCTCCGGACTCCAATACTTTGGTGGTTAGTGCTGACATGATTAAAACCATCACCGGCATGGTCGAGAGTATCCGCATGGAGCAGGAAGTCAAAAGCTCTGCGTAAACGAATCCTCAGCAACTTCTCGCGTGTAGGCCTCGAAAATATCCATTGACTTAACCCGCCAATACAATAAAATTTGCAATCATCCCGAGCTAAGGTGCTTCATCGTAAAGATTTTGTATTGCATCGTGGCCAGATAGCTCAGTCGGTAGAGCGAGGGACTGAAAATCCCTGCGTCGGCGGTTCAATTCCGTCTCTGGCCAATTTCCTTTAAGCCCCCGTAGACCTTCCTTCCTATTTATAGTAAAATGCCAACCTCAGAGTCGCCATAAGGAGTCATGGAAGTGCCGACAGTGAAAGAACATATTCATCATATCAACACCTGGAAAATTCCTCTGGACGAAATTTCTCACGAGCTTCAACAGGGAAAAAAGCCCCGGGAGATGGTGTGCCTGGGATGCGCGGCCAAAATCCCGTTGGTAGAGGTGGTGTACCCCGTTCTTCACGAAATCAAAGAAGAGCTTAAGTCCTTTCCCCAGATCCGTTTTGAACCCCGCGAAGATGCTTATTTTTTTGACTCTTCCGGCACTCATGTGGAAATCAATCGAGGGATTTACTCGGTCCGCGCGCTTATCGAAAAAAATCCCGGGGCAGTCAAAAAAGTGCAGGAGGATATCCGAAGCTTTAAACCCACCGGCGTGGTGCTTCTGATTTCGCTCACGGCTGCGCCCACGCGCGAGCAGTTCAAACAGGCCATGCTTTCCTATTATAAGGCGGCAGCCGGCGCGCTTTCGGCTTCGAATCCTCTGGCCGTCGGCAAGGGGCATTCTATCCAAATTTCCAAAACTCCGGATCAGACCTATATCGTGGCCGATTATGTCAGAGCCCGGAAGGGGCGGCTTTATGGCGTGGCCAATAACGATACGATTTCGACCATTGATCCGAATCTCCGGCATTCGAGCTGGGTCAGCATTTTCGCAGGTATTAATAACGCCTTGAATGATTTGTTTGTGGAGGGGGTTTATAAAAATATCGAGATTCATCCGACTTATGACACGCGGATTCCGGAGGAAGAGGAGGAAATAAAGCAGGCAATCAAGTTGTATCAGGAGCGTTTCCGGGACATGGGGCTCACGGTGGTAGACCGGGAGAAGATAGGATTTAACACGAATTCCAACGGCGCTACGGTGGTGGGGATCACGGAAAAGGAAGGAACGCCCAACGAAAATTTGCAGGAGGGGGATGTGCTTCTTGCCACCCGTCCCATCGGTGATTTGGCTCCTCTCACGGAATATCTCATCCGGCAAAGTCTGGACGAATCTACGCAGGATCTTGAAGCGTTGCGCAAAGAAGTGCTTCAGTGGATGCTGCTTCCCAATATTGAAGCGGCCAAGGTGATTGCCCGCTATCTTCCGCGTAAAGGGAAGCCGCATAACCTGAATCGCCATATCAATTCCGCGCGCGACATGACCGGCCCGGGAATACTGGCCGTCGAAGAACTGGCCGAGGACAGTGGAGTTGACATTTATCTGCACGATATCAAACTTTTTGCAAACTGGATTGCGGATGTTCAAATGCCGAATCCCACTTCGGGCACCAACGGCGCTATTATCATTGCCGCGCACCCGGTCGTGGCGCGCAAGGTGATGAAGGATCTTTCCCGGATCGGGTATCAGCCGTGGATCATCGGACAAGTGGTGAAAAAGAGCCAAAGCCCTACGATTTTGATCAATCAGGATTTGAAGCGGTATTCATTTTTGGTGGGAATGAAAAAGGGAATTTTTGAGAATTACGTTTTTGTCCCGCCGGGAGCCGTGACCCTTTGAAAGCCGCCAGGAATATTCTTGAAACCGTCGGAAAGACGCCCCTCGTACGCATCAACAAATTGAACCCCAATCCTCAAACCGAAATTTTTGCCAAGCTGGAGGGATTTAATCCTCTGGGGAGTGTGAAGGAAAGAATCGCGGTTTCCATGGTGGTGGCTGCGGAAAAGGCGGGCACGCTCAAGAAAACGATGATCCTGGTGGAATCCTCGAGCGGAAACACCGGAATAGGCCTGGCCATGGTGGCGGCGGTCAAGGGGTATCAACTGATCGTGACCATGCCGGATAATGTGAGCGTGGAAAGGCGGAAAATGCTCAAGGCGCTGGGCGCCGCGGTGGTTCTCACCCCTGGGGCCAAGGGAACGGACGGGGCTTGGGATGAGGCAGACCGGATTTATGCCTCAGACTCCAAGAAATATTTCCGCATTCACCAGTACAAGGATCGCAACAACACGGAAATTCATTATAAGACTACAGGGCCTGAGATCTGGGAACAGATGGAGGGACGGATTGATTATTTGGTGGTTGGATTGGGGACCACGGGTACCATCGTGGGCGTCGGACGGTTTCTCAAAGAAAAGAATCCTAGGATTAAAGTCATTGCGGTCGAACCCACCCAGGAGCACAAACAGCAGGGACTTAGAAATTTAACCAAATCCAGAGTGCCGGATATTTTTGACGCTTCGGTGGTGGATGAAAAAATTGTGGTCCAAGATGCCCCGGCTTTTGAAATGACACGCCGGCTGGCAAAAGAGGAAGCAATTTTTGCCGGCATCAGCTCGGGATCGGCCATGTGGGCTGCGGCCGAGGTTTCAAAAAAGGCCAAGCTCGGAAGCAGGATGGCCGTGATATTTCCGGACCGCGGCGAGAAATATCTGAGTACGGAATTGTTTCCTGAATAAGGGAGGATCGCGAATGTCGCTTGTAAACGAAAAACCCGCCAAAACCATTGACGTGAAAGGCCAGGTATGCCCTTATCCCCTGATTGAAACCCGGAATGCGCTCAAGGCGCTTAAGCGGAATGAAATTCTGGAAGTCGTCACGGATTCCGAGCCGTCCGTGATCGAAACCATCCCCATGCTTTGCGAAAAGAAAAAGTATCCATGCGAGCATGTTCAGGAAGCCGGATTCTGGCGGGTCTATATTAAGAAAACGGATGAGTGATGAAGAAAATTGTCGGTATTGATATAGGCGGGACAAAAGTTTCTCTGATTCTGGCCACGGTGCAGGGCAAAATTCTTAACAGCCGAACATTAAAGACCCGCACCGGCAAGGTCGAGGCGCGTCTTTGCGTGAATGAGATGGTCCATGTATTGCAGGAGATTCTCCGTGAAGCCAGGCTGCGTAAGGGAAATCTTTTAGGCATTGGAGTCGGCATCCCGGGTCCGGTGAACACGGAAAGGGGAGAAGTCCCCTGGTCGCCCAATCTTGGGGGCTGGGAAGGCATCCTGTTGCGGCAGATCCTAACCCGCCGATTTTCCGTACCCGTGTTTCTTGATAATGACGCCAATGCCGCAGGGTACGGTGAAAAAAAATTCGGCGCAGGTAAAAACACCAGGGATTTTGTTTACATGACCGTAAGCACGGGAATCGGCGGAGGGCTGGTGCTGGGCGGAAGGATTCACCGCGGCGCGAGTTTTTGCGGCGGAGAAATCGGACATATCCCCGTAGTGCCGGACGGGAATCGGTGCAAGTGCGGAAAACGAGGATGCCTTGAGGCCTATGCCAGCGGCACGGCCATCGCGAAAATGGCCCAAAGCCAGCTTGCAAGTGGAAGAAAATCACGGTTGGTTAGAATGGCGGGAAGTGTCAAACGCGTCACGGGTGAGACCGTGACCCAGGCCGCTTTCCGGGGAGACAAGCTTTCCCTGGAAATTTTGCGCGAAGCCGGCCGTTATTTGGGAATCGGATTGGCGACCGTCATGAATATCCTGAATCCGGAAATGATTGTGCTGGGCGGAGGGGTCATGAAAGCGGGCGCTAATATATGGAAGCCGATGATAGCATCCGCGAAAAAAGAGGCTTGGCCCATTGCTTTCAAAGCGTGCAGGGTCATCAAAACCAAGCTGGGCACTCACGTGGGCAATCTGGGTGCCGCGGCCTTGGTTTTGCACGGCAAAGACACCGATTCGGCTTGATCGGTGCTTTGCAGCACCTGCTGAGTTACAGCAGGTGGAAGGTTTGGGATAGAGCGGCACAAATACGCGCGCCCGGGGAGGATCGAACTCCCAACCTACAGGTTCGAAGCCTGTCACTCTATCCAATTGAGCTACGGGCGCTAAATATAGATTTACCGGCAAATTATATCAATCAAAGGGTAGAGAAGCGATGAAAATACGTGATATTAGACTTTGCTACCTCCTGCCCGCTCTAATTTTGTTTCAGAGCTGCGCCAGTTCCTCTGCTAAAACCGCGGACCGAGTTTCCTCAAACCAGTTGAGTGCTTACGAACGGAAAGAAATGGAGATCGGCCGCCAAATCCATGCCCAGGTTTTGTCCTCTTTTTATCTCTACACCGAGCCGCATCTGGTGGAATATGTTAACCGACTTGGCGAGCGCATGGCCCAGTATGCCGAACGCCGGAATTTGAATTATCAATTCACTGTTATTCTGGATGAGAAAATTTTTGCCACTTCGGCGCCGGGCGGATATGTGTATGTCACCACCGGCCTTCTAGATTTTCTGGATAACGAAGCCCAGCTTGCGGCTGTGTTGGCCCATGAGATCGGCCAATTGCAATACCGGGATCCACGGTTTTCAAATTCACGCAAAGCCATTGAAAAACTCACGGTGGGCGGATCCATCGTGGGAGGATTTTTTGGCGATATCGGCATGCTTGCTGTGCTGGGACTGCAGGCCATGGATGCCCTGACGGATGAGAAATCCAAGGAAGAGCGCGTGGATGCCGCCGATATGCGGGCTGTTCAGTATCTGGCTGCGGCCGGGTATGACCCGGAATGCTGGACGGATGTGCTTTACAAAATGGTGCGCTCGCAAAAGGATAATCTGGTCCGCATGTTTGATTATTATAATGCGCGGCCGATTTCGGAAAAGCGCCTCCAGAAACTCAGGAAGGACCTCAGGAAACTGAATCTTAGGGGGAAAACGCTTGAAACCCGCAGTTCCGAATACCAACAGGAGACCAAGGGGGTGCGGCAGATTTACGCGGTCTCCCCGGTTGTCTGAGATTCGAAGGGAAAATTCTTATGCGCATTTTGCTGGTTGAGGACGATGCCCGGGTGGCGAGTTTCATTCGCCGCGGATTGAAAGAAGAGAATTTCACCGTGGACCTGGTACCGGATGGCGAGCAGGCGGTTTTTTCCGCCCAGGACAACGATTATGATTTGATAATCCTGGATCTCATGATTCCCAAACAGAGCGGCCTTGAAGTCCTTAAAATCCTCCGAACTTCGGGCACTGATATTCCCATTCTCATTCTTACGGCAAAGGATGAAATCAAAGATAAAGTCGCGGGCCTGAATGCCGGCGCGGATGATTATCTGACCAAGCCCTTTGGATTTGAGGAACTTTTGGCCCGCGTAAGGGCTTTATTAAGGAGGCGGGGCGATCTGGCCCCGGCGGTTTTAAAGGCGCTGGATCTGGAAATGGATGTTTTGCGAAGGCGTGTGATGCGGGGGAAAAACGAACTCTCCCTCACCAACCGCGAGTATGCCCTGCTGGAATTTTTTTTACGGCATCCCAATCAGGTCGTGACCCGCACCATGCTTTCCGAGCATGTGTGGGAGCATGATTTCGACACCTTCTCCAATGTGATTGACGTTCACATCGCGCGCCTGCGCCGGAAAATTGACGAGGGTTTCGCGCCGCCTTTGCTTCAGACAGTGCGCGGCAGCGGGTATATGCTTCGCGTGCCGGAAAAAGTATGATCCGCTCGATTCGTTTCACACTCACCCTCTGGTATCTGGCCGTTCTGACAGTTATTCTCTGCGTTTTTAGCTGGATGCTTTACACCAGCGTGGCGCATACCTTTTCCCGCGACGTGGATGACGTGCTGGCTCTCCAGGCTGACAGCACGGCGGATGCGGTGTTTGCGTTTTGGAAAGCAGGGGAAAAAAATGACGAAGAAAATTTTCGTCCCTTTGAAAAGATCGAACCACATGAACTCTATAACCTCATTGCGCACTGGGCGGATGAAACCGGGGAACTCGAAACGTATGTACGCATTCTTGATCCTGAGGGCAGCGCCATCATTCAATCAGAGAGCATGGAAGCATGGGGACTTCCCCTTACCAAATCCGCCTTGCTTGAGACGCGCTACCGGCGCACGGTTTATGAGAATTTTCTGGTCTCCTCCCGCCGGGTTCGCATGATCACATGGCCCATGATTGAGGGCAACAGGATTCTCTATTTGGTTCAGATTGCGGCCAGTCTGCAGCCTATGGAAGAAACCCTAGACCGGCTCCGGGTACGGCTTCTGTGGTTGATTCCGGGAACGCTTCTAGTGACCATCGCAGGGGGGTGGCTTCTGGCCACAGCCGCCCTCCGTCCAGTCGCCAGAATTATTGACCAGGCCGAGCGCATTGGCGCCGAAAGTCTGGACAAGAGAATTGAGGTGCCAAGTACCGGTGATGAGCTGGAGCGTCTTTCCGAAACTTTTAACGCCATGTTGGCGCGGCTGGAGAGAACTTTTCGACGTATGCGCCAGTTCAGTGCCGCTGCTTCGCATGAGCTCCGAACGCCTCTTACGGTGATGCGGGGAGAGCTTGAGCTTGCCCTGCGACGGACCCGCGATGTGGAGGAATACCAGCGCGTGATAGAAACCAACCTGGAAATGGTGAAGGAGATGTCCGGCATTGTGGAGCAGCTGCTGATGCTTTCACGCACCGAGGAGGGGACCGAGACTTTGGAATGGCAGTTAACGGATCTTGGGACTTTGCTCGAGGAGGTTCGGCACTCTTTTTCGAGCATTGCAGAGTCAAAAGGGATTTCCCTTGAAGTTTATAATATGAAGGGTCCGGTTGCGGTGCGGGGTGAAAAGCGTTTGCTGGAGATTCTATTCTCTAATTTGATTCAGAATGCGCTAAAGCACACGCCGTTTGGCGGGAGCGTTATCCTCGAAATTGGCGAGGATGAGGGGCAGTGTTGTGTGGCGGTCCGGGATACGGGCGAGGGAATTTCCGAGAAGGAAATTCCCGGAATTTTCAACAAATTTTTCCGTGAAAAAACAGCGCTTCAAAGCAGTGCCTCGATAGGCCTGGGGCTGGGGCTTTGCCGATGGATTGCCGAAGTTCATCAGGGAAAAATCGAGGTCGCTAGCTCCCCCGGGATGGGAGCGACTTTCCGGGTGATTTTGCCCCTTCCGGGATGAAGAATTTGTAATCTTAAATTCATCTTCCTGTTACCGGGCTGCATTATACTTTAAGCATAACCTGAAGGAGGTGATTTCTAATGAAGCGTTTACTTAGCATTTTGATGTTGGGCATGTTTCTCATGAGCACTGTGGCTTATGCGGCTGAACATGGTGGAAAGCCCATGAAGGTGAAGAAGGCGAAAGCCAAGAAAACCGCAATGGCAAAAACCGCAACGGCAGCGCCAGCGACTGCTCCTGCGCCGGCAAAGTAAATTAGTTTGTGAAGGTACAGGCCCCGCACTTTTCGCAAGAAAAGTGCGGGGTATTCCTTTTTCTAAGGAGAATGATGCGATTTAAATGGCAATTGGGGGGTTTGATCATTTGGTTTTTGGGAACCGGTTTTACGGCTGAGGCAGAACCAGCTTCGCTCAGCTCGGTGTCACAACCCACTCCTTTGATCAATACGGCCGAGGGATCCGTTGCGGCCATCCATTTTAAACCCCAAGGCGCGACCCTGACCTTGGCCCTGATGAGCGGAAATTCCTTTTCCCTCGAGTTTGATGGACAACTCACGACCTTATGGAAAGGAAATGAGCGCATTGAACTGGGGGCCCTGAAGCTGGGTGACAAGGTGCGTATAAGGTACATAGAAAAAGATCGCAAGAATCTCGCCAAAACAATTGAAGTTTTGTAGTTCCCTGACAATATCTTTTGCATAACATCAAGAATCCCGTATAATTGAGTCCTACGCTGTCCATTCGATACTTCATGTCCGCATAGCTCAGCTGGTAGAGCAACTGACTCTTAATCAGTGGGTCGTAGGTTCGAATCCTACTGCGGACACCATATTTTCGCGATAGCGTGAAAATATGGTGCTGCTCGTGCCTCACCGCGCCTCAAATCATTTTTTATTAATTATTATAACTCATTTATTTATAATGAGTTATAGTTTATTTTGTCTATTTTCTTGACTTTTCGGCAGATATGAGGTATCTTTTTTTTAACTATTTAAAAAGATTATTTCAACCTAGATTAATATGTGCATTAAACACAAGTTACTATCACATCAGCTTTATTTCCATGTGAGGAGGGTTCTTACTCTCTTACTCACGCTAACTGTCTCCACAGGGCAAGTGCTGGCCGGAGTGGCACCACTTTCCGGTTTCAATCCAGTCCATTCTGCAGCATCAACGATTCAATCGCTTCATATTCCATCAGAATTTGGTCAAGTGGAGGAAACCTTTTTGTCTCCCACGGATCCGGACGGGAAAGGCCCGTGCGTTGTTCATATTAAAGATGCCCACGCCAATTATGAGGCTCAGCGGAATATTCGTCAGATATTGACCGTGCTGCACAAAAACTATGGGATCAAAATGGTGGCCGTTGAAGGGGCAGGAGGCCCTTTAGATTCAAAATATCTCAAATTTTTTGCCGATCCGGAACGAAACAGGAAGGTGGCGGACTATCTGGCCCGGCAGGGAGAAATATCGGGAGCGGATTTGTTTATTTTGGATGAGCCGGATGCCAGGCCCCTTGGAATTGAATCGATCGGAGATTATGCGGCCAATTTAAATTCTTTTCGACGGGTTTTGGTTGCCAAGGAAGAATCGGACGAGCTGATTTCTTATTTTGAAAGTCAGCTTGATTTGGTGATGCCGCGGCTGCTTGATAAAAATCTTTTGAAGTTTGTCAAGTCATGGGAAGGCTTCCATATCCGCCGCAATGAACTTTTGACTTATGTGAATGGAATCGGCAAAGAGGCGGCCGCTTTGCTGCAGATAGATTTTTCGAAAATTGAGACACAGGTGGAATGGCCATTTCTCTGGAGAATTTTGAAGCTCAAAGAACTTGAAGCAAGGCTGGATAGCAAGAAAATTCAAAAAGAACAAGAGAATTTGATCCAGAATCTGAAAGAGTGGGGCGTGAGTCAGGAACTTGCATCCGAATTTGCAAAACTGAAAATCAGGGATCCCGGTACGGAAGCTGCCAAACAAGAAAGCAAAGATTCGGGTGCGGGATGGACCCCCCGCTGGGTTTTTGAACGTCTTGTCGAAGAAGCCGGCCCGCATGGGTTCCGGTTTGCCGATTATCCGCAATATTCTTTTTATGCCCAATACCTTGTGCTCCAGAACGAAATTGAAGCCAGCCGTCTTTTCGGAGAAGTGAACCGCCTTTCAGACCGGCTTCTTGCCGTGCTTGCGAAATCCAAGGAGGAAAAAGAAATTATTTTGTTTATCCGTGATATCCGCATGTTTAAGAAAATTTACGGACTGGAACTTTTGCGCGAGGATGTCAGTCAGCTGAAGCAGCGGTCTCAAGATTGGATGCCCTCTCGAATGGCGGAACGCCTCACCCAGCTTAAAGAGGCTGCTGGCGTTACGAATCACAAGATAGAAATTTCGTCTTTGGTGGAGAAGCTGGATCCCTTGATGAAGGAGGTTATCCGGTTTTACGAATTAGCGGAAAAGCGCGATAAGATTTTGATGACGAATACGCTGAAGGCTATGCGCGATCAGGGGGAGACCAGGGCGGTGATCATTACGGGAGGATATCATGCGGATGGGATCAAGGAACAATGCCAGCGAGAAGGAATCTCCTACGTCTGCATGTCACCCAAAATTAGAGAACTGGATACCGAGAGCCGGTACGTCAAAATCATGATGGGGCAGCCGGAAGATCCGCTGAATACCGCCCACTTGGCGCCTAAGGAATTGACGCAGCCGGCGGCTGTTTATACGGCAATGAATGGTATCGCGGGCACGGAAGCGGTGATCCAGCGCTCCCAAATTTTGATCGATGCGATGAAACAGGCGGCAGGGCCGGTGACTTCCGATGATTTAAGCTCGGTGCTTGCTAATCCGATTTTTGTGGAGGATCCGGAGGCCGTTTTTCATCTGGCTGCTTCTATGGGAAATGTGGATTCGCTCGGACGGAGGTTGGCGCATTTGAAAGAGATGCTTCCGTCGGAGCCTCCCGGCAATTGGCGCAAGCTTTTTGAACAACTGATCGCTGAGGAAACGGGGGTACGGGCCGGCAAACCTTTGGAAAGCAGATATGTGACTTATTTTATTGACCTGATTGTGGCCGCGGGCAAAAGCGAGGAATTTTATGAACTAACGGAATTTGCGCTAAACCGGTTTAAAGGCATGGCTGGGAGTGAGGCGGAAGCTGCGAGGAAATCCGTTGGCGGCTGGAACGATTTATTGAAACCATTCAGGAAAGAGTCTCTTTCGGCTGTGCGCGATGCCCTCATTCGGGCCGAAAATGCCCTCAGCCGCGGTGATTCTCAGGAAGCTTTTAATGCGCTGCGTCCTGTTCTTAGCAATTCCAGTTTAATTCCTAGCGATGATATTTTGTTTTTGCCATATTTGAAACGGGGCGGCCAAGCCGATGCCAACGATGTGCAGGGGGTTTTGACCCGGTTTTTTATACGCTTGAGAGCAGGGGATGAAACCCGGCTTTTAGCGGCGGCAGGCCCCCGTGAAGAGTTTCTCATTAAACGGCTTCGCGCACTTCGAGCACTCGCGCTGCGCGGGACTATTCCCGCGCCTCCTCCATCAGAGGAGGCTTCTCGTGCGATTCAAAGTGCCCTTGCAGGATTTTCATCGAAGGTTCCTAATCTCAATCCTTTTTTGCGTCTGCTGGGGAACGAAAAGTTTTTTGCTTCAGGCAGGCCCACTCCCGAATTTATCCGTCAGGTGCAGCAGCCTGGTGCTTTTGAACCGTTGAGCCGCCTTGCGATTTCCGCCGAAAGATTTTTTAGAGATTCCGCATTGCGCACCCGCCAGGGCGGGTTGCCGCGCCAGCCAGGATTGGGCCCGCGGATCCTGAATGGCGTGAGGCAGCTCCGTGAGGCAGTCTTAGCGGCTGCTCCGGCGAGAGACCGGCTTCCGCTTCCGGTTTTGGTCGGACGAGTGCGCGAAATTTTTCCGGAAAGAAGTGACCGCCTGCCTCCGGATTTTGAGAGGGTCGCAGAGCTTGTCATGAATCCGCAGATTGTGACGCCAGAGCGCGGATTACAGCCCGATATTATCAACCTTTTACGGGACGTGAATCAATCCGATTTTTTGAGACAGTTTATCGTCGATGCGGTTAGACTTGTGAATGTACCGGGTGCAGTGCCGCAAAGTCCTTCTGGGCCTGAGAACAGGCCGGGGAGTGTCCGGGTTCCGGATTTGGTAAGGATTATCAACTTGCTGGCGCTTGTTATTATAGAGCCGGTTATCGTTCCTCAGAAATTTGCAGAATTAAAGGGGCAGGTTAATCGTCCGCTTAATTTTCCAAGTCCCGGCGAATTGCCGGTAGTTCCGGGGCTTATCGAAATTATCAATCAAAATATTCCCCGTCTGATTCCGAGTTTGCCATCACCGGTTGAGATTTTAAGATTAAGTGAGCAGTTGACTCAGCCTGCGGTGCCTTCGGCGTTGCGGGTAGAGCTTGCGCGGTTGGTGACGAATGCTGTGTTAGTGACACCTGAGTTAAAGGTAAGGCCCGAGGTAGTGAATTTACCGCCAGCGGTGGTGAGTGCTTTAAGGGAATTGATTCCTGTTGCGATTGAGGCGTTGAATCAGCCGAATGTGCCGAGTGTGAATGTGCCTGGGATTCCGAATCCCGTAACCCCTGTCCAACTTGTTAACGCCTTAACGGAATTGAATCGAGAGCTTCCGAGCGTTCCGACCGTGCCTGCAATCCAGAATTTAATAACGCAGTTGCAGCAAACGCCTGTTGCGCCGCAGGCGATTGAGGAACTTGCGAGGATTGTGATTCCTTCGCTCGTGACGCCTGAGCTTACCGTAAGACCTGAAGTG
>Ga0209515_10000813_pt1 | contig 54311 bp, 54 predicted proteins | sample Subgroupgradi54m_FD_187454 | JGI IMG/M metagenome (GOLD analysis project Ga0209515, IMG submission 187454) | Subsurface groundwater microbial communities from S. Glens Falls, New York, USA - GMW60B uncontaminated upgradient, 5.4 m (SPAdes)... ... | reverse complement strand
AACTTGTAGTGAAACTGAAATTCGGGTTTAACCCCGATGTACAGAAAAAAATCTCTCCGAGATTTTTTTCTATCGGCCCTCCGGGCAAGAATTGCAATTATTTCAATTGTAATTCTTGGGTTAAAGAAGGAAGAAGTAAGTAAAATTGATTATTGTCACATAAAGAATTGTATTATAGACTTGGAGCGGATAAATAGTTACCGTTGAAAAATTTTAATTATCCCAAGAGATCCTCGATGCTAGTGCTTCGACAACTTTTAAATTATCAGTTCATTATTCAAAAATTGCTCAGCACTAGTGGTGAGCCAACCAATAAATTAAAATTGGTCGAACCACTAGATGCTCGATGCCCGGCAATACTCGACGAGTATCGAGGATCAAGTATCGAAGATCGAAAGGACGAGGCTTAAAGACCATGCGCCTTTCAAAACAACACGCCCAATCCCTTCTCGATTTTGTCTTCGTCATGATCGTCGTGGCAATCGGCATTATGCTGCTGGGCCCTTATGTGATCCGCTCGGTTAATGCGCATTTAAAATCCTGGGAAGATGGTGTGGATGATTCGCTCAAAGATCCTTTACGGGATGCGGATCCAAGCAAATTGCCCAAGCCGCAATGCGCCTGTTCTCCGGTCTTACCCCACGGGTGCGGTGTTGCCGGCTGTCTGGCAACGGAAAGACTGTGGCAAAGAGATTGCGGGCCGCTCGGTTGTGAAGATCCGCAAAGAGAGTGCCGCGACGATGGTGGCTGCTGCACGGCTTGGGTTGCCGCCGGGCCTTGCCGGGGTGATGTTTTTTTTCCTTGTCCCGCCGGACAGATGCCGAAATCGCGGACCTGCGGAGGAGGCGTTGGGTTTCAGCTTACTTGTCAGCCGGATCCGGCGTGTACGTATAAATGTCAGGGAACGCAGCCTCCGAATTCCACAATGTGTTTTGGAGATGATCAAGGGCTCCGACGGGATTATAACTGGACTGCGGTCGCCCAGGGCGGATGCACGACGGTGCGAAAGTGTGAAGCAGAGTGCAATACGTGTTACGTCGTTGACACCGTCAGAAACACGTGCCAGCCGGTGATTCCTTGTTGTACGAATGATGGATTTTGTGATTTAAATCCTCCGGGGCTGGAAGATTGCACGTGCCAGGATTGTATCAATGATCCGCGGTGTCGTCCGGTCTTTCAATGTGTTGCTCGACGAAGTCCATCGACAGGATTGAATGGCGAAAATACGGCAATTCCCTGTCAAGGCGGAGAGGTTTTGACCGGTGGAGGAACAATTGAGCAATCAGGCCAGAATTCAAATTATACTTATCCATCCGGGAACTCTTGGAACTGTTATGGCGATGGCGATAATACCGCTTGCTATGCAATTTGTTGTCCGCAGACCCCTAGTCTTAATTGCAACATAAGAAGCGCGTCCAATAGCGCAATAACCACTTCTATTCAGTGCAACTCCGGTGAAATTGCCACCGGTGGTGGGACCAGAGAAAATGGCACTGACAACTCAGATGCCTCTTATCCTATTCCCGGAGGTTGGGCTTGTCGTGATAAAAAGGGCAGCGGCGGCATTTGGAAGGAATGTTATGCGATCTGTTGCACATCAACGAACCCTACTTTTCGCTGCGGAACAAGGCTCGCAAGCGGAAATAGCAATGTGGCTGTATATTGTAACTCTGACGAAACTGTGACAGGAGGAGGCGTTTTTGACCCGCGCGAAGAAGATGGTTCCAATTTCGATTATCCCATTAACAGTGGTGGAAATCCTGCAGGCAATGGCGAATCTCCAACTGGCTGGCATTGTGTTGGTGATGGTGATAATATTACTTGCTACGTGATCTGCTGCACTCGTTGAGTGCTTAAAATTTTTTCTAATAAACGTCTGGGGAAACTCCCAGAATTCTTTCAGAAAAACGTTGTCATTTTAAAGAAGATAAAAAAAAATTAGGAAAAAATTAGGAATTAGGTGCCAGTCACCTTATCGGGGACACTTGGGTTAAAATTATTGAGAGTTATGAGGAAGACCATGTGAAGATCCCGGATGTTCCGGCAAGAGAAGTGCTTACAGGGGGAGGAGTAGATTTGCACAGAAAAGGCGGCGGTTGGTCGGATAACGAGCCATGGAATTATCCTATCGATGCGAGTGGTCAACCGATTAATAATGGAGGTGCCCCCGCAGGTTGGCACTGTAAGGCAAGCGACAGTCATGGCAATAAGGAGGTCGCCTGCTCCGGCCAATAAGAAAAAATTTCACAAAAACTTGCCATTTTGAAAAACATTGTCGTTGACGACAAATTTTCTGCAAGGTATACTTTACCATGACAAAAAAATTTAGAGGCGAATTATGAAATCTATGGTTATTGTTTCAAATCCTCATACGTTGGGAGGTACGCCGGTCTTCCGAGGGACTCGTGTGCCTTTACAGGCGTTGATTGATTATCTTGAATCTGGCTACACTATTGATCAATTCCTAGAGGGGTTTCCCACCGTCACTAAGCAGCAGGTCATCCAGTTTTTGGATGAAGCCAAGGAGCGAGTTCTTGTCCAAGCTTAGGATTTTGATTGATGAATGCTTGGATAAGCGACTGGCCGAAGATATCCCCAATGCTTTCGTTAAAACTGTTCCACAGATGGGTTGGGCCGGGTTGACGAATGGCAAATTGCTGGATCAAGCCCAGAATCATTTTGACATCTTTATCACCAGCGATCAGAACCTTTCTTTCCAGCAAAAATTGGATAAGTTTAAAATCTCCGTGGTTGTTTTATGCCCAGCCACAAGTAAAATCAATGATTTGAAATTACTTGCCCCTCAATTATTAAGACAAATCCAAAAAGTAAAAGCAGGCGTTATTTATATTCGTTGAATGAAAAAAAATTTCACAAAAACTTGCCATTTTGGCAGGCTGAATTCGATACTGTGATACACTTTAATCGGGGAAAAGTTTTCGTGCGAGACGTGTTAACTCATAAAGAATATGATGAAGGGAGATGGCAACATGGTTAATATTTTAGAAAAGCCCGGATTCAAAAAGGCGTGGTCTGTCGTGGATCAAGGGCTTTCGATCCGCACTGAAGCAGATTACAACAAAGCCATCGGGATGCTCAATCGGCTTCTTGATGAAGTCGGGAATAATGAAGCGCATCCTCTTTTTAATTTTTTCGAAGTGCTCGGGACGATTATTGAGAGTTATGAGGAAGACCACGTGAAGATCCCGGATGTCCCGGCAAGAGAAGTGCTCAAGTATCTTATGGAAGAGCACAATCTTACGCAGCATGACCTTTCTGAAATTGGCAGCCAGGGAGTTGTTTCTGAGATCTTAAGTGGAAAACGAGAGATCAATACCCGGCAGATTAAATTTCTAAGCAAAAGATTTGGCGTTTCTCCTGCGGTATTTTTTTAGGCTACGGATATTTGGTTCTAACAAATTATAGACTTATGTTTTTAGAGAAAGCACGGGTCTTTTAAGGAAATTAGGAATCATTGTCGGCCCCCACTAGGTCGGAAAGGCTAAATAGCGACAGGTACCATAATTTCATCAATGCCATCTACCAAAAATCAAAATTCCCATCCCTTCCCGCAAAATTCATTGACGATCAATTTATGGGACTGTTGCGAAATACCTGAAAAGGCCAAATCCGGAGTACCACTCTCGTCGAGAGAATTTTCCAAATTTTCCGAAAAAGGCCATTTCGCAACAGTCCCATTTATTACCCGATATACTTTACTTATGGTAAGGGTAAAAAAATTTTCTATGAGATCAGGAGGTAAATAATGCGGCTATTAGCAACCATTGAACAAGATGAGTCAGGTTATTACGTGGTAGAAGTTCCGGCATTGCCGGGGTGCGTTTCACAGGGCCGTACGATTGCAGAAGCGAAGGTCAATATTAAAGAGGCCATTATCGGCTGGCTGGCGGTCATGAACGATAAAACCAAACACCGTCAGATTAGAAAAGTAGAGGTTTTGGTGTGAGTCATCGCCTGCGATTATGTTCAGGCCCCGAAGCTGTTAAAAAATTCAAGCGGGCGGGATGGTTTGTTAACCGCCAGGTTGGATCTCATGTCATGCTTGTCAAACCGGATTACCCCTATACATTATCTGTTCCGCAGCATAAAGAATTAGGTTTTGGATTATTACGCAGTTTGATAAAACAAGCCAACTTAAGCGTTGAAAAATTTAACGATTTATAAAACGCACGCAACAATTCTTCCCAAAATTTGTCAAACGATTAATTCTGGACGTTTAGTTTTGAGATTTCTCGAAAAAATCCTTCAGAAAAACGTTGTCATTTTAAAAAACAGAAGATATACTTATTATCAATTCAACAAAAAAATTCATCGTGAGGAATTTTTAGAAATTCATATGAGACTAAAGAAAATATTTTTTACGTTTTCCGGCCTGGCTTTTTTGATGGCTGGCGGAATCTTCGGATGTGACAAAATCCCCTTCTTTAATAATAAGGATTCTGCAAAAGATCAAAAATTTGGTTCCGCGGTTTCCGCAACACCTCCCACGGTTAGCCCTGCGAAGATAGAAGATCCGAACACCCCGCTTCCTTCCAATGTGTTAGCTAAAGTCGGCGACTGGACGCTAACTGTCGAAGACTTTCAAGAAAGATTAAGGAATTTAAAAGAACTTGCTCAGGACTTCGACCCCAAAGATCCTAAATCGAAAAAGTTAATTTTGGATGAATTAGTCAATCAACAGCTTCTGGTTAAAGAAGCCGAGCAAAAGGGGGTCGCCTCAAAAAAAGAGATCGTCGAGGCAGTCGATGAATTTAAACGCACCCTTTTAGTGCGGGAAACGATCAATAAACTCGTCGAGAATATTCAAGCCACGGAAGCCGAGGCCCAGGATTATTACAATCAGAATAAAGAGACTTTTGTGGAACCCGCCGAATGGCAGCTCAGAGAAATAGTGGTTCCCACCCCGGCGGAAGCCAAGGAAATATTGATTGAGCTTTTAAAAGGAACGGATTTTACCGAGATGGCCAAGACCCGGTCAAAAAGTAAAAGTGCGCCCCAAGGAGGCGATTTAGGGACGATCAAAGATTTACAACCCTTTATGGCCCGGGCGATGGCTACCCTTGAGGTGGGAGATATCAGCAGTGTTTTTAAAGGCCCCGACGGATATTATCTTGTTAAACTGGTGGGAAAAAAGGGTGGCAAACCGATCGGCTTTACGGAAATTAAAAAAGACCTCATAACAGGATTGAAAGAAATTAAGCAAAGAGATGTGGTGTTGAAACATATCGCGGAATTGAAACAAGGCACCATTGTAAAAGTGAATGATGCGCTTTTAGAGCAGCCGAAGAATGAGCCGAGCACTCGCAGTTCTGTTCCCCGACCAATGGGGGCCATAGAGAGTCTACCTAAAAATAACCAATGACCAAGCTACCATCACCCCCGGCCCGCCGTTTCCGCTTGCCGGGGCGGGCAAACAATTATCAATCTTCAAACACCAATACCCAAAGTCTAGTGCACTGTAACATTAATTTCTGCATAACGGGTGACGCGAAGGGAGTTCTCTTCCCGCGCGCAGGAGACGAGCACGGGAAGAGTCCGCAGCGGCAGGACCCGTTAGCAGTTTGCATCAATAATTTTTGTTTACAGCGTACTAGTTTGTAAATTGAAAATTGGTTAGTGAATTTTATTTGGTTTTTGTTTTTTGCCTGCCTGTCGGCAGACAGGGTGAGGGGTTATTAAGACAGCATTGTAAAGTCACAGTTTTTGAGTATAAATAGTGTCGAGTTAAGTCACTTTGAAGGAGCCATTTTATGACCAATGAAGATAAGAAAAAAATAATTGTTATTGTTTTAGCGGTTGTGGTGGGTTTGATTGCCACGATTCTGGTGGGCAATCATATCCAGAATGAACTGAATAAAAAAACCCAGGAGCTTTCCAAAGAATTTGAGAAAAACGTCAAACCTTTACAGCAGGAAGTAGAAAATCTCCGGCATGAAGTCGCGGACGTTAAATCCAATGCCGCCAGTCAGATCGCCGCTGCTTTAGCGCAGCAGCCGAAAGGGGTTCAAGCCCCGGCAGCTCCACCACCGCCAACTTCTTTAGCGGTCAAAACTCCGCCGGGCAAAAGAGCGGTTACCATTCAGATCGATTCTTTGTCTGCCGTGGGCGGGTTAATCAATCCCGGAGATTTTGTGGATATCCTGGCCAAATTAACGGTTCCCAAGGATGTCGCGGGTACCGGTCCGACGGAGGCGGTCACGGCGATGGTCTTTCAGAATATTCAGGTTTTGGCCATTGGTACGAATTTAAGTAATGCCGGGATGTATGATATTCAAAATAAAGCCGGGAATTTATATGTGACTTTAGCCATGGATCCCGAAGAGGCTGGACTCATGGCTTTTGTTCAACAAAATGGGAAAGTACAACTCGCCTTAAGATCTCCTTCCGAGACTCAGGCTTATATGCTGCAGGCCTCCAGCTGGCAAACCCTGTCCAATTATCTTTTGGAAAAACAAGGAACAACGATCAGCGCCCCCAAACCCAAAGCCGTTGTTGAGCCGGCCGCAGAAGAAGTCAAACCATATATTGAGATCTTCCGAGGAGGCCGTCAATTATAAACATCTTGTATTCACAGAAAAAGACTGGGAGCCAAACGAATGCCAATTAAACCATCTTTAAGAAATCAAAATAATCCCCTCTTTAGTTTGTTTTTGGTCGTCATGTTTGTATCGTTGGTTCTTTCTTTCGAAAGTTATGGTGATTCCGAGGATTCCAATGAAAAAACATCTTCTTCTCTGCAAATGATGAATGCCTCTTCAAAGCCCTCAACTGAAAACACCCCCCATACGATCGTCCCTTCTGCTGATAATAATCTTCCTGTTTCTTCGAAAACCATTGAGCCTGAACTCCAAAATGAAAACTGGGAAGAAATTCTCCTGCTTAAAGGAGATCTGCAAACCATTAAAGTTAGTTCTTTGACGAGGATTTCGGTGAGCAATCCGGAAGTGGCGGATATCTCGAATGCGGATACTAATCAAGTGTTGATGCTGGCCAAAAAAGCCGGTCAGACCGCGGTCTTTTTATGGGATGAACATGGCAAAAGAACCATTATTATTCGAGTTTTTGATGAAAATCTACATATTTTAAAAGTGCAGCTGGAAGAGTTATTAAAAAAGTCGAACATCACCGAGGTTTCTTTAGAGGTGAGTGATTATGAAGGAAAGATCATTGCCTTGGGGGCGTTGCGCAAAGATAAAAGAGAGCAGTTTACGAAGATCATCGCTCCCTTTGGAAACAGCGTACGGAATTTAGTGAAAGAGGAAGTGATCGAGGATCTCGTTCAGATTGATGTGCAAATCGCGGAATTAACCGCTAGCGAGACTAAGACCCTCGGACTGGATTGGACAAATGCGTTAATCTATAAAGAATCGCCGGCGAATTTTGTTGCCAACGCCTCACGAGATATTTTTAAAATTGGGCCGTTGAGCCGGACAACACAGATCCTGACCACATTAAATGCCCTGATCACCGAAGGAAAAGGCCGCGTTCTTTCTAAGCCTAAATTGGTGGTGATCAGTGGGAAAGAGGCAAGTTTTCAAGTCGGAGGCCAGATTCCCATATCCACCACCACTACTTCCCCCGGCGGAAATGTCCAGCAAAATGTCGAATTCAAAGATTATGGAATTAGTTTAAAAATTACCCCCACGATTAAAGAGAACAAAGTGAATGTGCTCATGAGCGTTGATGTCAGCGACATTGATCAGGGCAATGCCGTCGGACAAAATGTAGCCTTCACCAAACGAAACGCTGACACCCAATTGTTTCTTGAGGATGGTCAGAGTGTTGTCTTGGCGGGGTTGATTAAACATAACGAAGGGCAAACGATTTCGAAAATTCCTTTTTTAGGAGATATTCCGATTATCGGGCTGGCGTTCCGGTTGAAGAAAGTTCCAACGAATGCCGATACCGAATTGGTCATTACTTTAACACCGACGATTATTCGACAAAAAAAGTCGGCCACCGAAAATGTTTTGACGGAAACCGTCAGCAAGCCAAGTGTTTCTGCCGTGTCCGCGGCGGAAGCGCCTAAAAAAGAACCCCCAGCCCAAGAACAGGAAAATCTGACAGAAGCTGCGCCGGCTAAGAAAAAAGAGGAAACGGGTGTACAGAAAACGTCTGCGGCAGAACTGCAAACGCCGGCTAAAGAAAAAGAACAACCCGAGGTTGCAGCGAGTGCAGCGAGTCCTTCCGATGAGGCGGTTAACTCGTATGCTCGGGCTGTCCAAGAAAAAATTTCACAAGCGAGCACTTACCCTTTTGAGGCGAAAGAAAAAGGTTTGGAGGGGATTGTTAAGTTAAGTTTGCATATCCTGCGCGATGGGTCTCTGACGGATGTCTCTATGAAAGAATCGTCGGGGCACGATATTTTTGATAAAGATGCTTTAAATACAGCCCAGATTTTAGCTCCGTATGATCCTTTCCCGGACAATTTGAAGCAGGAAGAATTGATTTTCACCGCCCCGATCGTTTATAGCCAGCAGGCGATACTTTCCGACGAGAAAATGAATGCAAAGAAGAATGTTCTCGCCCCACCTTCGCCCACAACGCCAGCAGAAATGGCCTTCGCCGAATCGGTACAGCAAAAGATTTCCGACGCCATTGTTTACCCCCCAGAAGCTCAGGAGTATGGCTGGGAGGGAACAGTCACGTTGTCTTTACGTATTTTAAGCGATGGAACGCTTTCCTATGTTTCAGTAAAAAAATCTTCAGGTTATGACATCTTTGATGAGGCCGCCCTCCAAACTGCAAAAAAATTAGCTCCGTATTCGGGTTTCCCTCCAGAAACAGGTCTTCAGGAATTAAGCATTATTGTTCCTATTTCGTATAGTTTAGAGAGACCATAAAATGGATTCAAAAATAATCACTGTCTTCAGTAATAAAGGTGGAGTAGGAAAGACTTTTGTCTCGGTGAATCTTGCCACGACGCTTGCCTTGGCTGGTCGTCGAGTACTGGTGGTCGATCTGGATTTTCAAGCCGCACAGGATATGGCCCGCATGCTTAATCTTGCGCCGCGTTATGGGATTGTCGATTTGCTGGCACAGCTGGAACAATCCCAAGAAGCCGAGATTATTAAAAAATATGTGTCTTTGCATTCTGCGGGTTTAGATTTTCTTCCGGCGTTTACTCATGTCCGCCAGATCGGTCACCTCACGCCGGAAAATCTAAAACCCTTTTTTAAAAAAGCGGCACGGATTTATGATTTTATCATTGTGGATGCGGGAAAGGCTTTTAGTGAAATACTGATTACCATCTTGGATCATTCCAATCTGATTTTTTTAGTGGGCACTCCGGATATTTTATCCGTTTATCAGTTGAAATGGGGGCTGGATGTTTTACAAAGTCTGCATTTCCCGGGCAAGATGATAAAATTGATTTTGAATCGTTCTGAAAGTCATGGCGGGGTGGCCTGGCAAGAGGTGCGATCGGCTTTGACGTGTGAGATTTTTGCGCATATCCCCTCCGACGGAAAAGCGGTGGGGATGGCGCTCAATCGCGGCGTTCCCTGTGTGATTGATAGCCCCAGGAGCAAAGTTACACTTGCCTTTAATAAAATGGCAAATGATATTTCTAATCCCGCGATTTTTATTCAGGCAACAGAGGTCGCACAGGTACGTACGACGGATACGTTAGAAAAATCCGGCGGAGATTTCTGGGAGAAGTTTGGTATTTATCAAAATGTTGTTGCTGATCAAGGGAAATATGGCTTTGCTAGCGAAGAAGATGAGGTCATTCGCTTGAAAAAAAAGATTCACGAGGGCCTTTTGGCAAAAATGGATCTAAAAGATTTGACGCCCGAGGCGTTAAGCAATCCGCAGCAGCTGCAAAAGATCAAAGAAACAACCGAAAAGATCGTCAGTAATTTATTAACGGAACAAGCCGGGGCGATGATTTCTTCTCACGAAGAGCGCTCCCGGCTGGTTAAAGAGATTGTTAATGAGGCTCTGGGGCTGGGAGCTCTTGAGGAATTTTTGGCAGATCCAGAAGTGACTGATATCATGGCTAATAAAAAAGATGAGATTTACGTCGAGAAAGGTGGCAAGTTGATTTTAACCAACAAGCGATTTATTTCGGAAGAACAGATGCGGGCGATCATCGATCGCATCGTGGCTCCGTTAGGTCGTCGTATTGATGAATCTGTTCCGATGGTTGATGCGAGACTTCCCGATGGTTCGCGTATCAATGCGATTATCCGCCCGCTTTCTTTGAATGGACCGATGATCACGATCCGTAAATTTAGTCAAGAACGCTACACCATGGATGATTTATTGCATCGTTTTAAGAGTTTGTCTGCGTCGATGGCAGATTTTTTGAACGTGTGTGTTTTAGGGCGTAAGAACATGATTATCTCCGGAGGGACCGGATCAGGAAAGACCACCCTTTTGAATATTATTTCTCTTTTTATCCCCGATGGGGAACGCATCATCACAATCGAAGATGCGGCAGAATTGCGACTTAAACCCCACAGTCACTGGGGACGGTTAGAGTCGCGCTCCTCGAATGTCGAGGGTAAAGGTGCGATTAGTATCCGGGATTTGTTTGTCAATACTTTACGTATGCGTCCGGATAGAATTATTATCGGCGAGTGCCGGGGCCCGGAAGTTTTGGATATGTTGCAGGCAATGAATACCGGGCACGACGGATCGTTGACCACGCTACATGCCAACTCCACCCGTGATGTTTTGGTTCGTATGAGTTCGATGATGTTATTAAGCGGGATTGAACTGCCGCTTCGGGCCATGCATGAGATGATTGCTTCCGCGATCGATATTATTGTGCACGTGGCCCGTTTCTCGGACGGATCTAGAAAAATAACCGGTGTCACTGAGGTCGTTGGGATGGCGGAGGGCTTTCAGCTAGACTTACGGGATATTTTCGTTTTTGAACACAAAGGTCTCGATCCCAATGGCACAGTTTTGGGGGCCTTTAAACCAACCGGGTATATTCCTTTATGTTATGAAGATTTTATAACGCACGGGATTCCTTTAGACAAAAGTATTTTCTCTCCTTGATGGTTCGACGCACGCAACGAGGCGAAGACCCCAAAATCATTCAATGAAAATTTTAAATACTACCAGAAAAACCCTCGTCGCAAATAATGCAGAAATAGCCGACACTTTTTTTTTCCGAATGATGGGGCTTTTAAATAGAAAATCGCTTAAGCCTCAAGAAGCCCTCATCATCACGCAATGTCAATCTATTCATATGCTTTTTATGAAGTTTCCTATTGATGTGATTTTTATTAGCAGCCATTTCACAACCTCCCCGGCGTCTCTTCCGACCGATGAGGACAAAACGTCGAAAAGGGGTTTTGAAATGGCTTCTAATCGGTCACATCAAGTGGTGGGGCTGGTTAAAGGGATAAAACCATTTTGTTTTAGTCCTCTTTTTTTTAAAGCCAATGCGGCCATCGAACTTCCCGTCAACGTAATAGAAACATCCCAAACGCAATTAGGCGATTCCCTGCATATTCTCTCCAATTAGTCCAGTCTTATTCGATAAGCATAAGAATAAATTCTTGACGGAGTTCTAGAGGGTCTTTATACTAACTATAAAAATATTTATTATAATGTCCAGAATGAATAGGTGAATGTCCAATTTTAATGGGTGTCACGTATAAATTAAAAAAAGAAATCGTTGACTTCTTAGTTAATGAAAAAAAGGCAAACCCACAATTGGGATGCCGCAATCTCGTTAATATTGTTGAACAAAAATTTCAAATTAAAATTTCCAAATCTTCAATTAATTCAATCATTAAAGAGGCTCAGTTAAGCAGTTCCGTTGGTAGAAAACCATTATTCGTTGATAGAAAACAATCGAAGTTTAAAATTCCTGATGATAAAAAATCTCAATTGTTTCCCCTCTCGAAGCGCCACGAAGTTTTGATTGTTCCCAAACCTCTATTAAATAATGCCCCAGCCTTTCTTTTGCCCCAAACAGACGATTCTCTCCTTATTGAGCTTCCTTCTGTTAAACAGAACTCTCAATCTCCCTGCCCACCGATTTGCGATTCAACTGGCAGGCGGGCCGATAGCGTCGATGAAACCAACGGGAGATTGGGAGTTGGAAAGGAAAAGATCAATCAGCCTCCACACAGACAAGCCTCAACAATGGCGGCAAGATCCTTAGATGAGATAAGTAAAAATGATAAAGGAATTTTGCATGACGCAATCGGATGCTTTTTCCTAAAAGCTGCAGAATGGGAATTAGGAAAAACCCCTATCCTGGGAAAAATGTTGGCTAAGCACATAGTCTCCGGCTCTGCGCCAGACATAGATATGATGAGCGATCTCTTATTGTTTTTGTCCATGTTTGGGATCAATCAATTAGAAGAGATCGAGAAATATCAAGGCTCCGGATTATGGGCAATACATGGGTTAAAACAAGCCATTGAATACTCTAAGATAGTGCAATATATTGAAAACATTAATGATCTAAGAAATTTGGCCTTAAGAATGTCTAATGAAATCCCTCAAATATTTTTTGAGGGGAAGTACATTAAAATATTTTTAGAGGATAAAAGTGAAATAATTTTGGACCCTCAATATAAATCCCTCTGGAAAGACGAGGTCCAATCTTTTTATTCAGCTTCTCTTCAAAAAGTTATTTTGGATATAACCAAAAAGATTATAACAAATTTCCAATCAGTGATCTTGCATAATGTTTCGGAACAAACAAAATTTTTGGCGCCGTTTTATAACATGGTGGCTGCTTTCGAACATATTCCAGGGAAAAAGATTGTTAAGGTTGTGCTTTTCGATGAAAATGATCTGGATATAGCAGAATTTACCGCGATCCCTATTAAAAAACGTTTTTTTATTGCCGGTGGTTGTATGCGGCAAAAGGAAATTCAAGATTTATATAATGAAAAATTGCATTTTGAGCCGTTTTGGAATAATATTAAAGAGAAGGCGCTTGAGTTTTGCGAGCAAGAAGTTGTTTTTAAAAAAACTATGCTTTTTCCCGATGAGATTCTCTTGAGAGCTATTTTTTTCCGAGAAGGAGGGTCCAAAGATTCAATACCTTCAGTTGTTATGACTAACATCCCAAAAGTGGATAAATCTGCGCAGGAAATCATCATGGAGTTTTTAAAAAGATGGCCAGCTTTCTTAGATAAACAGAGCACTTTTGGGGAGATTTTTGATAAAAATTTTTATGAAAATACAAAAATTGGTTCTCATTTTTATGAAGATTCTCTTAAAGAGCAAGGGAAATCGTTCTTAACAGGCGAAATTCCAAGTATTTGGGACAACATACATGTGGTGTTGTGCGCTTTGAACCGGCATTGCCAGAGACATTTTTTCCCTCCTGAGTACTCTAGGCAGGATATCTCAGTCATGAAAAGTCGATTTTATCAGTTACCGGGATATTTAGTCAGAGGCGAACATTTCTTAAGCATATCCTTAAAACTCTCAGAGGATTATGTTTATAAACAGGATCTGGAGTTTGCTATAAAAAGGCTTAATGAAAGAGAAATTCTTGATCCTACTGGTTTGAGGCTGTTTGCTTTCGTAGCAGAGAGATAAAAGTCAAAAATCTTTTAATAAATAGGCCCTTGACAGTTATTTCATGGCCATGTTATATTTGATGTGTGTCAGTGTAAATGTCTTTAGAAAGGAAAAAAAATTCAATCATTTCCAAATCCTATTTATCTACCTTGAGAAAGACAACTTAATGAATCTATTGATGAGATTAAAGAACGACTTATATTATTGTATCCGTTATATTCAAAGTGCTTTTTTTCAACCTCCAATAAAATTGGGGGTTTTTTATTTTATCCGCTAGATCTTTTAAAAAGTCTTTGACACCGCAAGGTGTTTTTTCTTGAATTTTTTTATTCCATAAGGCAAAAAATAAAGCGAACCGGAATAAAGAATTTCAAGGTCAGCAGTGTAATTTGCTGAATATATACCCTGCGTTTGAATTCCTACTCCACTTGGGTTGGGGAGTAAAAGGGTGAATATCATCTTTGTAACACGATAGGTGGGTGACGATGAGGCATTTTAGAAAAGGAAATAAAGGTCAAAGTTTAATAGAATATGCCGTTGTCGTTACCTTAGTCTCTGCTGCGATGGTTGCAATGAGTACCTACGTGTTTCGGTCTGTGCAAGCAACTCAGAGGATGGTAGAACAGGAGTTCGCTAATAATTAGGATGTGTTTTTATACCGACTCGAGATTAAGTTTAGTTTAGAAGGAGGAGATAATAATGTTGAAAAACAAAAGAGGTCAATCGACCTTAGAGTATATCATTCTAGTAACAGCCGTGGTGGCTGTCCTGCTCGTTTTTTTAGGACCCAGCGGTATCTTTAGAAGCACTTATAATTCGACACTAAATACAGTAACTGATGGGATGAACAATATGTCTTTACGTATGGTCAATTCCCGTTTTCAGCAATAATAATCGCTGTCTATTTTCAGGAGGTGACATAAATGTTTAGAATTCTCAATAAATATTTAAATAGAAAAGGTCAAAATACAGCAGAATATGCGCTTTTGATTTCTTTGGTCGTGGCGGCGATTATTGCCATGCAGACCTATGCCCAAAGAGCTTTACAGGCAAGAATCAAAGATGCTAGTCAATACATGGTCAACGGTACAAGTGGTTTAGGTACAACCGACCAGTATGAACCGTATTATCTGCAAACGAATTATGAAATTACGCGAGATTCGACAACTAATGATAAGTTAGGAACGAATCAAGTTGCTATGGATCAATCAAGCAATAGAACTCGTGCCAAAGGTGGCAGCCAGGTACAGCTTTATAATGTATTTAATGAAACTGTAGGGCATTAATCTTGCGTAATGTCTTAATAAAGCAAATTCTGCAATCAAGGAGGATATATAAATGTTCAAATTTCTAAAAAAGATTAAAGGGCAAAGTACGTTGGAGTATGCCGTTTTAATCATTATTATCATTGGTGCTCTTTTGTCCATCCAGGTTTATATTAAACGAGGCCTGCAGGGACGCTTGAAGAGTTCGGCCGATGATATTGGTGATCAATATTCTGACGGAAACCAGAACGCTCTGAAAACAACCAGTACCCATAGTAAGACGGATGATACGTTTGTTAATGGGCAAACACAGTCAAAGTTGGCGGAAGACGAAACAACCAACACAACTTTAACTTCCAACATCATCAACACGCAGCAGGAGTTCTGGGGTAATTAAAACGCATAATAGAGGGTTCGTTCTGTTAAATTGATATGGCTTACCTGGGGAGAAAAAAATCTTTGGGTAAGCCATATCTTTTGAGTGCTTAATATGAAAATAAAAAATAAAAAAGCCCAGGTCATTTCGGAATACGCCATTCTATTTTTTTTAGTGGTGGCGGTTATCACGGCTATGACCGGATACCTGCGACGGGTTTTGCAGGCCCGCATCTGGGATGCCCGAAATATGATGATGAATACAATTGCGAACAATTATTCGTGCCCCACTTCCTACAGCATGGTTTATGAATATGAACCATATTATTTGCAAACAGCATCAAGGAATAATAACGATAGCGTTTCTACCGAGAGGTTATCCGCCGGAGGAACGACCGGAATGTTTAACAAGGAATTTCTATCCACCATCATAGGACAAACACAAAGCCAGCAATTACCTCCGTCGGATGCGCAATGACACCAATCTGGATAGTCAGCATAATTTCACCATAAATAATATGATAAATAAATATTTTAGAGCGCAGGTTTTGTTAGAATATATCATTATTATTGGGATTGTTACGATTGTGTTGTTTGCGATATTTCATGCTGCGAAAAGAGGCATACAAAGTGTGGTTAAAATAACGGCGGATCAAGTGGGGAATCAACAAGACGCTGACCAAGTCAGCGAAGTTCTCTCGATGAGTAATCTGGATATAAGGACAAGAACCGGTTATTTGAGGGAATTAAATAGTACGACAAGAACGAATAGTCAAAAAGAGTCAAACCAAACCCTCGGAGATTCTGCCTACTCTTACGACGAGAGTGTTTTTACGACGAGCAATTCTTTAACCGATTTGGGTTTTTCCAACAGGGCAAACTAATTGATAAAGATAAGAAAAAAACGCGGCCAATCCACCATCGAGTATACCGTGTTGGTGATGATTGTTATCGGTGTATTTATCGCCACCAGCGATTATGTTAAACGCGGGATTCAAGGACGCTGGAAAGCCGCGGTCGACGATCTCGGTGATCAGTATGACCCCCGGACAGCGGATACAGATATTACCTACACCCTTGTCTCAAATGCGGATATGAGAATCACGGCTTTTAATGTCATCAGCGGTGGTATCCAAACCCAGAGGATGGATTTTTCCAATGCGCTGGAAATCAAACAAGGAAGCATGGTGGTTCCGCCGTAGTTCATTTTGAACATGAAAATAAAAATCCGAAATTTTCCCAGATTAGTGTCATTGACACAATTGAGACAGTTCTGATGAGATATCCCCAAAAAAATTTTCCTTCCCAAGCACAAACCTCAACGGAGTTAGCGGTTTTTGGGGCGATTTTGGTATTTATTTTAGGGATCATGATCCGCTATTCTTTAGGAGTGAACTATTCGCAGAGTCAAACCCTGAAAGCCATGCGCCTGGCCATGGCCGAATCTTTTAAATCCGCCGAGGCCGGTCATTCCGAACGCAATACGACGACGGTGATTTTTATCGAAGACCGGACAACGGCCGATGTGAATAAATTTGGTTCACTGTCGCGTTCTCCCTTTGTTGCCTCAGCGTCGGCGACTTTTTCAAAAAATTTATACATGCCCGCGGATTACCAGGAACCCCACGCCCTCCCGGTCATGGATATGTTTATTAACGGAAAACATTTTTCGTTTACGACCGCCGGCTTTCAACAATATGATTTAATCAGCGGCACTCCTCCTTCTTCGGCGGATGGAATTTATAAACCCTGGCAATGGAACAGAGATTGGGATCCGGTGTGCAAATGCCGCATTGTTTATGAGGTGGTATTCAATTTTGTCGGTGCCAATAACACTTGGGATCCCGACTGTAACGGCAAGGGAGGTCCCATTGATTGTTTTGATTTAAATCGCGACGGAAGCACTAACATTGTCCCTGCCGCCGAGCGCCCGAAATTTATGTGGCAATGGCAGGCCGTGCGCGCGACCACCTCTAAAATCAAATTAGATAAAGGACAGCATGTCCTGGTGGATGTCGACGGAGATTTGAAGGAAGAAACGATTATAGAAATGACGGATGTGGGCGGTAAGCGTTACACTGCGCGAAGTTCCTCGAAGGGGAATAGCCCCATTCGTTTTGTCCGCGTCGTTGACAATCAGGCCGGAGATATCGATAGTACCTGGTCAAGTAATCCACAAACAAATGGAGGAAAACCTAAACCAGGGGTATTGGATGATATTCAGATTTATTCTTTTACCAGTCAAGGAACGTATCTTTTAGTGCAGGAGGGAAAAAATTTACCCGGAATGACGACGGCGAACCAGGGAGTTGTCAGCACGCAAAAGCGAAACGCCGCCGATATTATCCAGCGTATGGTGCGATTGAGCAATGACACCGGTCGAGTATGTCAGGGGCTTATTCCCAACACGGCGGAGAATCCCGGGGTGGAAGTCTGTGTGAATAATAACGCGGATTGTTTTACCCCGGAAAATATTTATAAAACCTGTATGGGCAGAGATATTTTTGGTCCTATCCTTTATGTGCGAAGCCGCATCGGGGATTTGCGCGGACGCAAGTGGATTACGGATTTGGGGACGAAGGGGTTTTAGTTTCGGAGCAATTGGTTATGTTGAAAGGTTAAGGTAAAGAAGCCGGTATGGTTAAGAGGTTAAGGTTAGGTGAATACCGACGAAGAGAAAGGACTTAACCCTAACCCTAAAACCATACTGGCCTCCTGACCTTAACCCAAAGATTTAACCAGAATGTCATGATGATGAACAAAACAAAAATTTTTAGAAAAGCCGTTGGCCAGGTGACAATGGAATTTACTTTTTGTGTGGTGATTATTATTTTATTTATGTGGGGGTTTGTCCAAGTGTTAGGTTGGGTCGGGGTCACTTTCGCCGAACGAAGAGCTACCGGCGATCAATCCTTAATTAGTACCACTGCGGTGGAACAATGGGACAATATTTATACCGATCCCAGTCCATTAACTCAGCTGAATCCGGATTTTTATACGCCGAAAAAGATGCATCTGGTGTTTAATCAGTGGTAAAAGATCGTCCGTCGTTAAGCGGTTATGTAGCTCGTAACGTGGAACGTAGCTCGTAAGGGAAGAAAAATTTTAATGAACGTAACCGTAAGACGATAACCGATACGAGCTACGTCACCGATTAACGAAAGACAATGCGAAAGGAATGATATCCATTGTTCCGTTTCTTCCATAAAATAGTTTGTAAGACCCGACGACAAATAAAGGCAATTTTTGACGAAGCCAATTCTTCCAAACTCAGACGACGAAACAACGGCCAAGTGGCGATTGTCTTGATTTTGATGGCCGCTATCGCGCTGATTTTTTATACCGTGGTTTTTAATTTAGGAAGGGTCGCCGAAATAAAAACCACGACCACGGTGGCGGCCAATGTCAGCGCGGCTTTGATGGCCTCTTACTGGGCGAGTTATACCGAACAGCTTTTTCAGGTTCAGCTCGGCGGAGAAAAGGAGACGGGATCAGATCTGACGGTGTGCGGTATGGGATCGATTTGGACTATATTGATTGGAATTGTGGTTATTATTATAGGCATTGTCCTTTGTGCGACTGGTTACGGATGCGCCGCGGGCGCTTATATAATAGCTATTGCTATTGTATCCCTCACATTGGCTGTAGCAGCTTTGTTGCTTCAGGTGTTGGTTCTTGATCCCGGATTAACCGCGGCCTGGAATAAAATGATGCAGAACTTAACCACCGTCGATCAATTTGTCGAGCGCGGAATTACGTCGGCGTTACAGAATTCAGTCAATGATCCGGTCCGGGAACCGGATTTACATGATATGAATATGAATGGTTTATTTGGTTTTGACGCAGCAGGTGTTCCCAAAGACGAGGTGAGCCGTTTTGGGATGTATTATACTCGTCGGCTGCAAAAAATAAATGTGTTTGGAAGTTCGGCGATCGCCAAGTTTAGAACCGCTCTGCAGAATTTTATGGATTGGTTTTGGGCGCCGGTGGATTGTTCGACGAATCCTACCCATCCTTGTTGCGGTCCAACTCCTCCTACTGAATGTAATCCCTGTTGTCAGCCTTCAACTCAACTCCCTGCCTGTTGTGACGGCGCAGATCTGAATTTTCCCTCGTGCGGGGACTCAGCCAATTGCACAACCTCTTCCACCTATGGGACGGCTTATCCCGCTAAATATGATCCTTTTTATGAAGATTTCAGCAGCGGCGCCTCGTCCTTCCGCGGGCTATTTGGGGTGGACGACGAGAACCGGTTTTTTCATACGAGTCCTTTACGCAGCATTGCCAACCCGCAGGTGCCGGAAACAGATACTCAGCTCGATAGCGATGGAGTGGTTCGCAATATTTTTCGTTTCGATGATGCCCAGGGAAATGTTTTTCCGATGCTTTGGAGATTCTCGGATTGGGGTGTGGACTTAGGCCGGTTAACTTTAGATCCATCGAATAATTATAAAAAATACGAATGCCATATGTGCGATCCGAATTATCCTCCGGGCTATCCGCAGTGTACGGATATTTCCGCAGTCTTGAGCGCTCCGGTATCTTTTGCCAGTTTTCAAACCGTTTCGGGAGGCCTTTCTTATCAACTGCGTTTACCCTTTGCGCCGGGGCAATATAACGGAGGCAACTGCGTGTATGATCCGAGAGATCCTCGGGATATTAAGTGGAACCTTGTCAGGCCCGACGTGGTTAGGACCATTGAGGATTTGATCGTGTTTCCAGAGAGTAAATATGGAACCGATTGCGGACAGTGTGGACCTTCAACGACTCTGTGCGGGACGTCTACGCCGTTTGTCGGGAAATGGAAACGCGGGGCCGACCGTTATTGTACTAGTGTCTATCCGTATTATATTGGGTGTCCCAAGGCTGGCGGGATGGGTTGTCCGCCTGATTCCGACACGGGAAGCACCGCGTGTACTTATCCGTGTGGGGATTCTCGGGCGCAGCCTCCGGCGGCGTGGCCGGATGATGCCTTTGATGATTTTGTTTATCAGGGAAAAGATTTTATTTTTTGGGCCGAAGGACTTTTAGAGGGAGATGTAACGCAGCTGACGAGTACGTTTAGAAGTTGGTATCCTAGTTTTGCCACCTGGCTTGCCCCGAAGGCAATAGGTGATCCTCTGCGCGATCCATTCTTAAATGGAGCGCAAGACGGACAATTCCTCCAGTGGCGCGCTTGGATTCAAATCTGGCGGGACAAAGCAGATGCGTGGCTGAATACCACCTATGCCAGTCCGGATTGCAATGTGGCATTATGTCTTCCTATTCCGCGTACCGGCATTCCTCCTGGTTGGGTGGGGACGCCCCCCGGACAGTGTGCCGGATTAAAACAATCCGAGGAAAATTATACTTATAAAGACGGCTCAGGGGTTTTGGCGGTGGTGAATTGTCTTACCTATAATATTGATCACCTTCCGGAATTTGCCGCGTGCGCTGCGGATTGTAATAAAACTAATTGTACCGATCTTCCCAGATCATTATTGGTCAATGATGTCGGCGGGCCGGATTATTTTGACACCAATGATTTTGTTGTCCCGACTGATTCCAGTTCGGGAAGCTGTGGTGCGGCGGACTTTGCAACTAACTGGAAACCGAAGCTTTTAAAAAGCGCGGCCGAGGCAGAAAATCAGCGGGTGAAGTTGATTAAGCGTCGGGATTTCTTGGCCGCGCGGGTTAAGGAAATGCAAAATTTCAAAGCGTTACTAGATTCTGCTATAGCGCAAATGGATGTGCTTATCAACACCGCCAATAGCGTGATTGATGAAAGAGTTCAGATCGAAGATCCGAATAATCAACCTCAACAACCTTTGCCTTCCTTTGCTATTTATGGATGGCAGACCAATTCGCTCGGGAGCAATTCCCATCAGTGGCATATTGTCCGGGTGGATGTGAGAAGTCCGCAGCGCTGCGCCAATAATTGCGGAAAAGATGGCAAGCTTGAGCCCGATTTACCGACGATCAAAACGTATACCAAAGGGTTTTTGGGACTCAAGCGTTGTTTTAGTCTGGGCGATGCCTTCGGAAAACCCGGATGCGACGATGAAGATAATTACAACGATCCAGACAAATGTTTTCTGGGCGGGACGGTCAAAGCCCGGGTGGTTCGTTGGGATGAGGATAAAAATCCGCTTTACTTTCCTAATTTGTTAAGTCTTTGGAGATTTACTTTTCATCATCCGCTGGTGGCATCCGGTGTGCCCAGCGCTAATGGTTTAGAGTCAATATGCCCGTCTATGCCTTCGGGGGAGGCCCCGGGAGCGTTTATGTTGAATCATGCTCCCGGCAACGGAGATCCGCCGGAATATCAGCTATGCTGGGATAAGGTTAACGCTATATTAGAGCACGGTGTAATGAGTCAGGCCTGCGCGCAATACTATTATCACCAGCGAACACCACGGGGATTCGATTTGAAATTTGCCCCGTGTACAGGGCCGTTTTGATCCTTCGGGATTTTTAGACTACCTTACCCGAGGGATTATCCTGCAGCTTGGAGGGCAAAGGATGTTCTGCTATACTCGATGTTATTTTGCTACTATAAATTTTTTTAAAAGTGATCCTTTTTTCAGAGAAGGATATAGTGTATATTTGTTCGTAGAGTAGGATAGTTCGTATGGAAGATTTGTGTCATTGCGCCTAAAAAGCAATGACACCGGAGAATCTCGACGAGTCTCTCTATCCGCTTAATAATTATCTTTTCAAAAACGACAAACCCATGATCCGACGACTCTTCAATAAAATCGGTGTCTCTTCTTTAGAATACATCATGTTGATTCTTATTGTGGGGAGCGTTTCTATTGCTTCAGAACAATATGCGTCGAGAGCTATCTCCGGGAAATGGAAATCCGTCGGAGATTCCATTGGATTCCAACGACAATACAATCCGCGGACAACTTTAGCCTGCGTTTATGATCCCGATACCGATGCCTGGTATGATGAGGCTTGTGTTGATGCCAATACGTTTAAGGGTTGTGTCCCTGATCCTTTATGTGTGAATCCAGTTCCTCAAGATGGGGGTTGGTGTGCTTGGAGCAACTGGAGCCAGTGCTCTGCCCCCTGCGACGGAAAACAAACCCATTCGCGCATTTGTCAGTGTCCGGCTCCGGCTAATGGAGGGGCCACCTGCCCGGGGGCCGCGGTAGAAGATCAGGATTGTGGTCCAACCTGCTCGGCATGTGTTCCCCAGCTCGGCGTTTGTACTCCCGGTCCAGGTCCATTGATATGCGGGGTAATGAATCCCGGGGCGGGATTAGATACCTGCGGAAATCCTTGCGATGTGCCGGGCCCGCCGTGTCCGTCGAGGTGTGGAGATGGTATCTGTAATGGGACGGAAAATTGTACGAATTGCCCGCAGGATTGCCCGACTTGTCCGCCGCCAGTGTGCGGAGATAGAATTTGTGACCCGACGGAAAATTGTACGACGTGTCCGCAGGATTGCGGTGTCTGCCCACCGGTGTGTCCTGACGGTATCTGTAATGGGACGGAAGATTGTAAAACATGTCCGGCGGATTGTGGAGTGTGCCCACCGGTATGCGGTGACGGCGTATGCAATGGAACAGAGACCTGTACGACCTGTCCGGCAGATTGCGGTACGTGTGTGTGTGGTCCTTGTAACCCGACGAGCGGGAAGGTGATTTGTGGAATAGATAACCCTGGCACAGATAGTTGTGGTTCTTGTGTTGTCACCGGGCCGTTATGTTGTTCGGGGACCGTTCCTCCGAATTCCACATTGTGCCCGGGCGATGATCAAACCGGATTGACGACCCAAACGCCGATCACGGCGGTGGTGAATTGCTCCAGCGCGAAATGCGAATATCAATGTAATTCAGGATTCGTTCCGGATTTGACCAGAACCACCTGCGTTCTAGCCAGATGCTTGCCCGACGTTCCTAAAGGATTACCGCCTTTAAATTCTTCGGTATGTCCGACGGCGCCAAAACCATTAACCGATACCCTTATAACATTAGTCGCTAACTGTTCCGGGCCACCCCCGGCATGCGCTTATTCCTGCGATCCCGGGTATATTCAAATTGGAAATCTTTGTACATTATCGCAATGCAATGGAACCTTTCCTTTACATTCCACATTATGCTCGGCGGGCGGAAGTGGTGTGTTCGTTGCAGTGGATCATGGTCAATGTACCATGGCCCCATGCGAATGTCAGTGCGATCTAGGGTATGTTGAGGTGGGAAATTCGCGGTGTGTGGCAGCACAGTGCACCGGAACGCATCCTAATAATGCCAGTGTCTGTCCCGGTGATGATCAAGGCCTTCTCGCAGATACCCCGATTACTACCGTAGCGACTTGTGTAAGTAATGCCATAAAATGTGAGTACGCGTGTGATCCCGGGTATGTTCCTCTGGGTATGGATCGTTGTGTTAAAGCACAGTGCATTAATACTCCTCCGTCGAATTCAGCGCTTTGTCCCAACGACGATCAAGGACTAATAACGGATACGCCTATTACATTGGCTCCTGATTGCAGCAATACAACGATTAAGTGTAAGTACATTTGTAACGCGCCGTTTTATCTGTATGATTCAATATCGAATTCTTGTGTGCTTGCCTCGGGGGCTTGTCCGACGACTACAGTAGATGTGGGAGGGATTTCACCAATAACGGTGCCAGCGAATTGGAACGGTGCGTCGTGGTGGTGTACTGATCCGCCGTACGCGGGTTGTCATTGTCTGACGGGATATCATTTCAGTCTAGGGACACCGAATATGGCGTGTATTAGTGGGAATTGGACTCCGAACCCGCCGGACAGTAAATGTGTGCCTGATGCACCGCAGTGTCCAGCGACGGCATTACCTGGTCTCGGGACAGTGTCGTTGGTAACAGCTCCTCAAACTCCCAGCGGTCAAACGTGGTGGTGTACGGATCCGCCGGATCCGGCTTGTCATTGTCCGACGGGATATCATTTCGATCTAGGGACCCCGGACATGTATTGTGATAATGGGAATTGGACTCCAAATCCGCCGGACAGTAAATGTGTGCTTGATCCCCCGCAGTGTCCAGCGACGGCATTACCTGGTCTCGGGACCATTTCGCTGGTAACAGCTCCCAAAACTCCCAGCGGTCAAACGTGGTGGTGTACGGATCCGCCGGATCCGGCTTGTCATTGTCCGACGGGACATGTTTTTGATTTAGGGACCCCGACGATGTACTGTGATAATGGGAATTGGACTCCGAACCCGCCGGACAGTAAATGTGTGCTTGCGGCTAGAGATTGTCTGGCGGTGACTATAGATATCGGGACAGTGACCCTGATAACAGTCCCATTAACTCCTAGTGGTCAGACCTGGTGGTGGAGCTGCGGTGATCCGCCGGGTACTGGTTGCAATTGTCCGTCGGGACAGGGTTTTAATCTGGGAACGCCGTTTATGAATTGTAATGATGGGACCTGGACTCCCAATCCACCGGATAGTAGATGCGTGCCTGGCTTTTGTCCTCAGTCGGTGATGGATATTGGTGACGGATTATTCGGAATTTTTCCACAAGTCGCGATTGGTGAGTGGTCAACATCTGTCTGCCCTCCAGGATCTACACAGATTTCTACTGGACCGCCTCGCCGACTATGTCTTAGTTCCGGGGCATTGGACACCACTTTAACCGGCGGATGTCTTCGCATTCCAGGTTTTTGTCCCGCAGCGACTATGCCGGTGGGTTCAGGACAGATGGGACTTTATCCGATAACTGCCTCCGGAAGCCAGGGCACTTCAACCTGTCCGTCTGGTTTTAGCGGTAACCCCACCATGACTTGTACTGCCGGTGTATGGGATCTGAGCTCTTTAATTAATCCCTGTCTTCCTAATTGCCCAACTTCTTTGCCGGTTTTTGCAAATGCAACACCCTCGGGATCAGGATTTAGTGAAGGATCAACCTGGACGTATCAATGTAATAGGAATTTTACCGGCGGATCATCAACAATTGTATGTCATAATACAGTGTGGCAAGACCCAGGAGGTGGGCCTCCGGTTGATCCGAAGTGTGTTCCTCTCATGTGTCCGGTTGCTCCAACATATCCTAATGCTACTGCAACGGGGACAGGTGTTGGTCAAGGTGATACTCGAACGTATATATGCAATCTAGGGTTTGTCGGTCAAACTTTAACGATCATGTGTGATAATGGACAATGGATAGATATCTTAACAGGACAACCTCCTGGACCAGGTGGCCCTAACTGCCATGTCCCTTCTACTTGTCCAGCCGCACCAGCTTATCCCAATGCCACTGCAAGTGGAACAGGGGTAAACGAAGGAGATACTAGAGTATATACCTGTGATCTAGGATTTAAGGGATCCGTGGTAACACTAATTTGTAGTGCTGGGCAATGGTTAGATATCGTTACGAGGAAAACCTCAACCGGACCTAATTGTATTGCGAATCGCTGTTTAGGCTCAATTCCTGCGGATGCAACATTATGCCCGAATGCTGATCAGGACTTAACTGCGGATACGCAGATAAAGACTGTATCTGTATGTACGTCGGCCAAATGTGAATATCGGTGCAATGCTGGGTTTTATCCTTCTTCGGCACAAGATCGCTGTGTGGCGGCAGTATGCACCGGCACTCAAGATGTCAACTCTTCCTTGTGTCCCGGGGCGCAACCAAGCATAGATACCCCGGTCCGGTTGGTTTCAGTCTGTAGCAGCACGGTAGTGCCTTGTGAATTTATATGTAAATCCGGATATGTGCTCGTTGGAATCCGATGCGTTCAAGCGCAGTGTACCAATACTATTGCAAATTCCAAGCCGTGTCCCGGTCCGGCACCGACGGTGGATACACCCAGCACATTGGTTTTCACCTGTAGTGGATCGGTACCGTGCGAGTTTATTTGTTCGTCGGGGTTTACTAAGACAGGTAATTTATGTCTATAATGAAATTAAATTTCGAATTTCATCTGAAATTTTTGGGTTGAAAAGGAGATGTTGATGGGTTTGGTTCTAAGCCTGGCATTAGTTTTTATTTCCGTCGGATTTTTGTTCTATACGCTGGTTCCGTTTGCAACGGCTAAAGCCACAGATTTAAATAAAAAGCGGGCCGAAAAATTCGCCAATAAAATGGAAAGAATTTTAATGAAGACAGATATTCACAAAATGTCCCGCGCCCTTCTTCTCGCTCCGTTCGGCGGGGCTATCGCAGGATACTTTCTTTTCCCTCCCGAGGTACGATTATTAGGGATAGTCTTAGGCAGCATTGTGGGATTTGTTTTCCCGAGTGTTTATATAAAATTTCTGGTGAAAAAACGAAAGGACAAATTTTTTAATCAGCTGGTCGATGCGCTGATGATTATGTCGAGTTCTTTCCGGGGAGGCTTGAGTTTAATTCAAGCGATGGAAGCTGTTGTCGAAGAGATGCCGGACCCGATCGATCAGGAATTTGGAACCGTTTTGAGCGAAAACAAAATGGGGGTTTCTTTGGAAGAGGCGATGAATCATTTATATGAACGGATGCCTTCCTCTGCTCTGCAGCAGACGATCACGGCCATTTTGCTGGCCCGTGAGACTGGAGGAAATTTACCATCGATCTTCAGCCGTATTGTGAATACCATCCGAGAGCAAAAAAAGATTCAGGAAAATATCAACACCTTGACTTTGCAGGGCAAGATTCAAGGGGCGGTTATGTCGCTTCTGCCGATCGGGTTTGGTTTTGTTGTGTATTCGACAAACCCGCAGTTTTTTAGAAATATGACAGAAACATCTATCGGCCGTATTTTATTAACCTATGCCGCGATTTCAGAGATCATTGGCGCTTTTCTTATTTGGAAGATTAGTGTGTTTAAAGATTTTTAGGGCTTCGGATTTAGAATTTAGCAGTCGATCAATAAGAGATTTATTGTTTTTATTTAGCAGATAGCGAGAATTACCTAGATGGCATCTTGTGTCATTGCTTCCCCGGCCCGCATGTCACGAAAGCCGGGGCGGGCGTCCCGACTAAAAGCATCGTGGCTCGCAATGACACGGCAGATGCATCGTCAAGACTCTTTATTGAGCTTCCTTCTAGTAAAAAGAACTCTAAAACTCTCGCCAGCGTCGATTCTACCAGCGAGAGTTTTAGAGTTGGAAAGGAAAAGCTCAATAAGACCGCTAAAACATTTACGATCTATGAGGAGCAAGACATGCTCGACCTTATTTTAATGTTAACATTCTTATCCTCCTTCAGTTTTATCCTCGGGATTTCTCCGGTTCCCTGGGAAAGCCGTCCGCGATTACAGTTAGGCTCTGAGCAAACAACTCCAAAGAAAAGGAAAGATTTATGGTTTTTTGTAAGGAAAGGTGCTGTGATCAACAAGCCGTTAACTTTTTTTGCGATCAGTAAAAGAATTTTCAGAGATTTGGAGATGGGGCAGGTCGATATGTCGGTAGAAGAATTTTTTCTTATTAAAGAATTGGCGATTATTTTTACTTTGGGAGTAACGTTTCCGGTGATTCAACCTGATATGCTTCTTTTTTGGTTTTGCATGGGTTTTTCCGTCGGGTATATGCTCCCGGAGTTTTGGCTTAAGGGTAAGATTAAAAAAATCAAAAATGCAATTATTAAAGAACTTCCCGATTCAATCGATCTGTTAAGGTTGTGTGTGAATGCGGGGTTAGACTTTATGTTAGCTTTAAAATGGGTGGTGGAAAAATCTCCTCCGTCGGTTATGAATCGAGAATTCAATATTCTTTTACAGGAAATCAATCTGGGAAAAACCAGAAGAGATGCTATTCGAGATTTAGCCACGAAATATGAGCTTCCTGATTTATCTTCTCTGGCCCGGACGCTGATTCAAGCCGATAAAATGGGAACGTCCGTCGCCGAAGCATTAAATATTCTTTCTGAAGATATGCGTCTGTCGCGTTTTCGACGGGGTGAACAGATGGCTTTAAAGGCCCCGTTAAAAATGCTTGTTCCATTACTTCTTTTTATCTTTCCTGTCGTCGGTGTTTTAGTCGCCGGCCCCATCTTTTTGGATTTCATGCAGAACAATCCCATGAAAAACCTGGCGGGTGGCTCGGCGAAATAGCCCTTTTTCCAACCCAAGACACCCTCCTTGAGATCACAACCGACGGACGAAATATCGTGATTTCTCGGTACAAAAAACTACGCGAAAAAAATAGCCTCTTTGAAAATTTGAATGGGTAATCGGTTATAATCCTGGCAAACAAAATTAACTATTGATCTCCACAAAACTAATGGAACCTGTTCCAAGGCAACTTCGAAGCATGAATGCAAGCCCACAACAACTTAGCGGAACGCTTTAGCCGGCGTACCGGTCCAGACAAAGATTCTCGAAGATCAATGAGATCGCCTGGAATCCCGTTGGCTACAGAACGTTTCAAATGATTCCATATCCACTCATCAGGGTTCAGTTCAGGCGAATAGGCCGGGAATCTAAACGCACGAATTTGAGGATGTTCTTTGAGCCATTGCTTGGTTTGAGTAGCTCTATGGGGCATGCCCCCATCCCAGAGCAAAACAAAACCGTTGGGCAAATGCCTCTTAAGATGCTTCAAGAATTCAATCACTTCCGGCCAACGGATGTTTTTCTTAGGATGAAACCGGAGGTAAAGATTAATCCGTTTACGCTGTGGCGATACGCTGATGGCCGAGATTGCCGAAATTTTGCTCCAACTGCCCGCGGTGGTCAGGATAGGCGTCTGTCCTCTGGGCGACCACGTTCTTTGCACCGAAGGAACCAGGGAAAAGCCGCTCTCTTCAAGAAATACGAGAGGAACTCTTCTTCTCAGAGCGTTTTTTTATATGCGGCCAACGATACCTCTTCCACTTTCGAACTTCCTGTTCGTTTTTCTCTCTCGCCCTTTTCTCAGGCTTCTGACAACTCCAGCCTAAATCGATCAGCAACTGCCAAATATATTTGGGATGATAGGCAACTTTTAAACGTCGATTTATTACCTCGCCAATCCTTCGCGTTGTCCACAGTTCTGTTGAATACCCATTCTTCATTGCCCCTTGCAGAAGAATCTCAACCAATGTCTTACGCTGCCTTTCTCTCAGCTTACTTGGTCGGCCTCTTCCTGATTTGGATTCCAGTCCTTTTTGCCCTTGTTCTTCATACAGCTTCTGCCACCTATGCACTGAACTCTTTGAACATGGCAACTTCTTGGCTACTGCCGACCCGTTTAATCCCCCCTTTAACAACTCGATCCCGCGCCGGCGTCTTTTCTCAAGTTGCTTTGCGCTTCCATATGGTCTCATGAAAACAATTTAATACAAACTTTCATCCGGTTCCATTAGTTTCATGGAAATCTATATGTGGCAAGCGTTGGAGAGGGAGGGAATAAAGAAGTGATAGAAAAGTACATAGCGCGGCAAGGTCAAAAACCACACGAAGTCCAACTGAAACTATTCGAAATGAAGTAAGCCTATACCCCGTCCCTTTAGGGCGGGGTTGTTAATTTATTTTAAGTCTTGACAGCTTATTGAAAACTTTTATAATAACGTTCATTCATTGAACAAAAATTTCCTGATGATCCATGCCTACAGAAAAACTAAGCGAACGAGAATTTGAGTTAGTCAATATCATTGGCGCCCAACTTGCTGCCAATCAACGTGATCTATCCCGCCACATGGATCTTTCCTTAGGCGCCATCAATATGCTGCTGCGTCGGCTGATCGCCAAAGGGTATATTCGCATCGAACAACTCAACAAACGAAAAGTAAAATATCTCCTGACCCCCAAAGGCTTCTCGCAGAAGATGCATAAATCCATCAAATATACACTTAAAACAATTTATTCGATTGGATTGATTAAAAAACATCTCAAGAAAATTTTATCTCGATTTTATACCGACGGCTGTCGCACCTTTTTTATTCTTGGAGAATCGGATCTGGCGCTATTGGTGGAAGCAGTCTTCCTAGAAATTCCTTTAAAGAATTGTTACGTCAGCCGGATCACCGAAATGCCCCAAGAAGAAATCGATGGGATTATTTTGGTATGTAAAGAAAAGCTCCCAGAGAATTCTAATAACATTCATAATACAGTAGCAGTGCTTAGGGAATTGGCGAAAGCGCAGCATTTACCTTCTCGGGATATTTAAGCAGTGGGCGCAAATAACCAATACAATGGACATGTTAAATAAAAAAATAATTCTCTTAACCGGCGGAACCGGGTCATTCGGCAAAAAAATGGTGCAGATCATTTTAGCCGATTATAGACCTAAGAAATTGATCGTTTTCAGTCGAGATGAATTAAAGCAGTTTGAGATGGCCCAAAAATGGAGTCCGAGGAAATATCCATTCCTAGAATATGTGTTAGGCGATGTGCGCGATCGGGAACGATTGATGCGGATTTTTGACGGGGTAGATTATGTGGTGCATGCGGCCGCCTTAAAACAAGTTCCCGCAGCCGAGGCTAACCCGCAGGAATTTATTAAAACGAATGTGCTGGGGGCGATGAATGTCATTGAAGCTGCTCTTTATAATAATGTAAAGAAAGTGGTGGCACTCTCGACGGATAAGGCCTGTAATCCCGTCAATTTGTATGGCGCTACCAAATTGTGTTCAGATAAATTGTTTATCGCGGCAAATGTTTCTAATCGTCATGATCGCACGAAATTTTTGGTTGTCCGTTACGGCAATGTGTTGGGCAGCCGCGGCTCGGTCATTCCGTTTTTTAAAGAAAGAGCTCGGATGGGGGTCCTGCCGATCACGGATTTACGCATGACGCGTTTTTGGATCACGCTCGATCAGGCGGCGCATTTTGTTTTGATGTCATTAGAAAAATCCGAGGGCGGAGAAATTTTTGTCCCGCGTATTCCTTCGATGAAGATCGTGGATCTTGCCAACGCCATTGATGCTGACTGTAAAAAAGAAATCGTCGGGATTCGTCCGGGAGAAAAATTGCATGAGACCTTGATCAGCGAAGATGAGGCCAGGAATACCTGGGCCTATAAGGAATGCTATATCGTTCAACCGTTCGCTGGATTAAACCGTTTTCCTGGCGGCAAATCCGCAAACGGACACTTGTGCCTAGAAGGTTTTAAATACACCTCCGATAGCAATTCACAGTGGTTAACCATCAATGATCTACAAAAACTGGTGGAACAGATCTCCGACGATTATACGATCGAAAAATCACGCTGGTTGATGGAGGATGTGTCATCGGAGAAGGCGGTTTCGAAGTCCAAAGGAATGAAACTCCCCGCAGCAAGCTGACGGGGTATCTTAGAGGAATTTCTAATTTGAGAAACCCAAGGTTTCTCAAACTCTTCCTCAGAAGGAAACCTCGGAGCAAGCTCGCGAGGAATTTCTCGATTAAAGCGGGAAAATAAATCCAAGTGAATAAATTAGCGAAAGAAGATCAGGAACTGTTGACCATGGTTGAGAAGGGTGAATGGACATCGGTTAAAAACCTGCCGGGTGAAAAAAACACTATACGACGATTGCATGGCATACCCTGCGCCCAGGATAAACGCATTAATATCCGCAGCGAAACCCACGCTCGATAAAATAAAGGATTCAATGTCTTTGACAAAGAAAAAAATTTTCCTCACCGGCGTCAGTGGTTTACTGGGAAGCAATTTAGCTTATTGTTGGAAAGACCAATACGAAATCCTTGGTTTTTATTATAATCATTCCGTTACAATTAAAAGTGTTGAAACCCGGGGATGTGATCTTTTAAATCTGGATGCGCTTCGAGAAACCATTGAGGAATTTTCTCCAGATGTGATCATTCACTGCGCGGCGCTGCCGGATATCGAACTCTGTGAAAAAGATCATGCCCTGGCGGATCGCCTCAATATTACGGCAACCCAGAATTTGCTGGCGTGCACACCCGCTAGGATCAAATTTATTTATATTTCAACGGATGCCCTTTATGATGGATCGAAACCAGAGTACTCGGAAACCGATTCCGTTCATCCGCTCAACTATTACGCCGTCACCAAATATTGCGGGGAAACAGAAACGCTGAAAAGAAAAAATTCCCTGATTATCCGCACTTCTTTTTTCGGCTGGAACGTTCAAAATAAAAACAGCCTGGCCGAATGGGTGGTACAGGAATTGTCGCATAAACGAAAGATTAAAGGTTTTACGGATGTCATGACCTGTTCGCTTTATACTTTCCATTTAGCGCGGTTATTAAATCTGGCCATTGCTGAGGATTTAAGCGGAATCTACAATTTTGTCAGCCGAAACGCTATTTCAAAATACAGTTTTGCTGTTCGATTAGCCAAGCTTTTTGGATTAGACAGTTCCCTCATTGAACCTATTTCCATCGATGATTTCTCTTTCTCAGCGAAAAGAAGCAAAAATTTAGTTCTCAGTACAACTAAACTTTTTCAAGCGTTGCACTGTGACATCCCGACGATGGATGAGTCTTTAAAGGCCTTCTTTTGGGATTTTAAAAATGGTATGATGGACGGCCTTTTGCACCAGCGATTCAAGAAATTAAAATTACAGAATATAAACAACTAAAGTATGGAAATTTCTAAAAATCCATCTATGAAAAGAATTCAAGTTACGTGGCGGGAATACACTCTCATGGGAGCTTTGTTGGCGACGAGCTTAGGGATTGCGATTTTTGAGGGCCTGGGAATTGCGGTGTTTTTCCCGGTGCTGCAGACCTCCGGTGTAGCTAATTCCATCCAGCTTCCTTTCCCATTTAGTAAAGTTTCTGTTTTTTTTCTGAGTATGCCTATTGAGCAAAAGCTCAAAAGTGTCGCCATTCTTTTAATTCTGGTTACTTTGATTAGACTGGCCTTTATTTATGTCAATATTAATCTTTCGCTTTTGATCCGCACGAAAGTTATCAAATTCCTTAAAATAGAATGCATGCGACAGCTCATGGTAAGCGGCATGAGTTATTTTAATAAAAAACGAAGCTCTGATCTGCAAATGATTTTTGAACATCATATTGAATTGGGGATTGGAATGATCATAGAAATGTCGTGTGATATATTGCCGTCTGTTTTTACGGTGATTCTTCTGATTATTTTCCTTTTTATGTTTTCCTGGCCAATTACCTTGGTTTCGTTAGGATTGTTTGTGGTGGCTTCTTTGTTTTTAAATTGTTTTGCTAAACGAATACAGAAAAGCGGCGAACAATACAATTTTGCGCGGGCGGGATTTAATAAAGTTTTATTTGATATCATCCAGGGAATGAAGGTGCTTCGTTTGTTTAACCGCGAGAAATATATGACCAGTCTTTTTGAAGAGAAAGTCGATGCATTCCTTCGCGGCCACTTGCGGCTTGCACTGTTCAGTAAATCCATTGGCCCTATTTTTGAGATGGTGGGGTCTATCATTCTTGCTTCGATTCTTTTTTTGGGAGCTTACTTGATTCCGAAAACCAGCGGAGCCTTGTTACCCATTCTTATAACCTTTTTAATTATTATTGCTCGATTGATTCCGTCTTTAAAACAATTTAATCAGGCCCGCGGGGCAATCATCGCGCGTTTGCCTTCGATCCGAGAGGTTAAGAATTTCCTTCGTCCCAACGATAAAGAGTATCTTTATTCTGGAACAATTATTTTTCGAGGGCTGAAAGAGAGAATTGAGTTTCAAAATGTGGAGTTCGGATACAATCCGCAGGAGGCGGTTGTTTTACATCATATGGCTTTTTCAGTTCTTCAAGGGACAAAATTGGGAATCGTCGGCGTATCTGGTTCTGGAAAATCAACGATTGCCGAATTGCTTTTACGTTTTTATGATCCGCAGCAAGGTCAGGTGCTGATTGATGGAATCGATTTGCGTGAGTTCGATTTAAATTCCTGGCGTAGATCTATTGGTGTGGTCTCTCAAGACACATTTCTTTTTCATGATACGATTCGAGCTAATATTGCTTTTGCCAAACCCGACGCGACGTTGGAAGAAATTGAGCGCTCGGCGTATCGAGCCCATGCCCATGAGTTTATTAAAAATTTACCTTTAGGATATGACACGGTCGTCGGTGACCGGGGTGTTTTATTATCCGGCGGCCAAAGGCAGCGCCTAGCCATCGCCCGGGCGGTTTTAACCGAACCCGAGATTCTGATTTTTGATGAGGCCACCTCCGCCCTGGATAGTCAATCTGAACAGTTGGTGCAGCAGGCACTCGATGAAATCTCAACCGGAAAAACCGTGCTCACAATCGCGCATCGGCTCTCCACAGTTTTGGGTTCGGATAAGATTATGGTGATTGAAAAAGGTAAAGTCATCGAATTCGGAGAGCATGAAGAGCTTTTAAGGAAAAAAGGTTTTTACAGTCAGCTGGCGATGATACAGAATTTAGAAGTGTGAGTGTCGGGAAGAATCTATGCAGGATTTAAAACAGGTTGTGATTTTCGCCGGAGGCCGGGGGGAGCGTTTAAGACCATTGACTGATCATCTGCCGAAACCTTTGGCCCCGATCAACGGAATTCCTTTTTTAGATTATTTGCTTCAATCTATTCTTCACATCGGGATCACCGAGATTCTTTTATTATTGGGCTATCAAAGTCAAAAAGTGATTGATCGATACGGTTATGCACTTTTGAATGGCAAAGTAAAAGTCGAATATTCCGTTGGAACCGTCGATGATTTGACCGGCAGAAGATTATTGAATGCTTATAAATTTTTGGCTCCCCGATTTTTACTTTTGTACGCTGACAATTACTGGCCCATTGAATTAAAACAGATGCTAAAGTTGTATAACAAAAAAGGCGCCAAGGTCATGACGACCGTCTTTAGTAATAAAACCGCTACCGGAGAATACGGCCGGGAAAATAATGTTGAAGTAGACGCTGACTGCTTTGTCAAACGTTATGATAAAAAACGAAAATCGTTGAATTTGACCGGAGTTGATATCGGGTATTTTATGGTCGATAAATCCCTGCTCGAGGCCAACACGCCCGGCAATATTTCCTTCGAGGAAGATATCCTGCCCAAATTTATTTCGCAAAGACAGTTGATTGCCTATATAACCGACACGCAATATTTTTATATCACGGATATGCTGAGTCTGAAACGCTTTGAAAATTTTGTGACGCAAAACAACATTCAACCCATACGTTGGGAGGGAAGATAAGTGGATTTTTTTCAGAATTATGTCCAACGGATGTCTGAGAAAATCAGCTGTGTGAATGTAACTCTTCTGGATAAGGCAACCAATTTGATTTTAGAAGCCCATCAAAAAGGCGGTAAAGTGATTCTGGCGGGAAATGGCGGGAGTGCTGCCATGGCCAGCCACGTTTCCGTGGACTTGACTAAAAATACGCGGGTGCGTGCGGTGAACTTTAATGAAGCGGATTTAATCACCTGTTTTGCAAATGACTTTGGCTATGAACACTGGGTAGAAAGGGCCATTGAATTTTATGCGCAAGATCATGACATTGTGATTTTGATCAGCAGCAGCGGTCAATCCAAAAACATGATCAATGCCGCTTTTAAGACAAAGGACCTGGGTTTGAGTTTGATCACCTTCTCCGGCTTCTTAAACAATAATCCGCTACGAAAAATGGGTGATATTAATTTCTGGGTCGACGATCATACTTATAATATTGTTGAGATGACTCATCATGTCTGGCTTTTGGCGATTGCCGATAAAATTATTGAACATATAAATACGACGGTGGAGGCATAATTCGATGAACATTTTATTGACTGGTAACCGGGGATATATCGGTTCGGTCCTAACTGAGATGCTATCTCAGCGTTCTTATCGGGTGATCGGATACGATACCGATTATTATTCTGGATGTGAACTAAGCGAAGTGCCGGGCGTCTTTGGGCAGATCCGAAAAGATATTCGGGATGTTTCCCCCGAGGATCTGCAGGGAATCGACGGGGTTATTCATCTGGCGGCGCTTTCCAATGATCCTTTAGGCGAACTTGAACCCAAACTGACCGAGGAGATTAATTTCGGCGGGACATTAAAGCTCGCATCTGCGGCAAAAAAAACCGGAGTTAAGCGTTTCATCTATGCTTCTTCACAAAGCATGTATGGAATTTCTCAGAGCTCCGAGCAGTTGGATGAAGACAACAGTGATAAACATCCTCTGACCGCTTACGCCAGGACTAAATGGGAGGCGGAATGTGAATTAAAAAAAATGTCTTCGAAAAATTTTACGGTTGTATGTTTTCGCCCTTCAACTGTTTTTGGGGCCAGTCCCAAGCTTCGTTGCGACATTGTTTTTAATAATTTAGTCGCCTGTGCGTATACAACAGGAAGGATTGAAATTAAAAGTGACGGCACTCCTTGGCGGCCGGTCGTACATGTGCGGGATGTTTCCTCGGCATTTATTGCCGGATTAGAGGCTCCGTTAAATCTCATTTCCGGAGAATCATTTAACGTGGGGATTCCCAATGGAAATTTTTCGGTCCACGACTTGGCGCAAGCAGCGAAGCGTTCCGTGCCAGGAAGCACACTTGTTTTCACCGCAGAGCACGGAGCAGATTCTCGAACTTATAAGGTAAGCTTCCAGAAAATTTTAACCATATTGAAAGACTACTACAAACCACAATGGGATCTGGACAAAGGGGCCAGAGAGCTGATTGAATTTTTTAAAAAAATCAATTTTAACCTCAATCATTTTCAGGGGAAGTCCTGTATACGATTAAAACAGCTGCGTTATTTATTGGATACAAAACAGATCGATCGAGCTCTTCGCTGGGTAAATCCTTCTTAACCCCAAGGCAGAGGAATTATGAAATTTTATGAACAAAAGATTTCTGGTGTTTTTTTGATTGAACCCGAACTCTTCCTTGATGATCGAGGTGTATTTAGACGACATTTTTGTCAAAAGGAATTTCAAGCGCAGGGGATTGTTACCGATATTTGCCAGTGTAATGTTTCTGAAAATAAATATGCTTATACTTTAAGAGGATTTCATTATCAGTTGCCTCCTTATGGAGAGGGAAAAACGTTGTCGTGTTTTTCAGGAATGATTTACGATGTTGTGGTGGATTTGCGACCTGAATCTTCAACTTACTTAGAATGGATTGCTGTTGAGTTAAGTGCGCAGAATCGTAAGAGTGTCCATGTGCCGCCGGGATGCGCCAATGCATTTTTGACTTTAGAAGATCATTGTGTGATTCAATACTATTGTTCGGAATTTTATCATCCGCCAGCCGAACGGGGGATTCGGTATAATGATCCTTTATTCAAGTTTGAATGGCCCGCTCAGCCGCAGGTGATATCATCGAAAGACGCTAATCATGCGGACTTTGTTCCCTTCAGAAAATAACGCTATGCGAATATTAATAACTGGGGCAACCGGATTCATTGGAAAACATGTCTTTCGAACCATGGCTTTAGGGAATCAGGATCTATTGTTGTTAGTTCGAGATCAAGAAGTTTTCTCTTCTTTGGCTCAAGAAAGAGTTAAATCTGTTGTAGGAAATTTAAATGATTTAGAAAGCATTAAAAGTAAGATTCAACATTTCGATCCGCAGATCGTTATCCACTTAGCCTGGCAGGGGATTCCTGATTTTTCTGCCCAGATGTCGCTCGTTAACTTACAGCGCTCCATCCAGTTTTTTGATTTTCTCGTCCAGGAAACGCATTGTCAGAAAATTATTGTATCGGGGAGCTGTTTTGAGTATGGCCAATTTCAAGGACCATGTTTGGAATCTCAAGTATCTTTCCCGAATTCTTTTTTCACGTGGGCCAAATCGTCTTTATACAGCTATGCCGCTGTTTTATGCCAGCAGAAAAATATTGAACTTATTTGGTTTCGTTTTTTTTATGTTTATGGCCCTGGACAAAAAAGAAAATCTTTGATCCCCACCGTTGTTGATTCCTTTCTTAATAACACAATTCCACCGATCCATAATCCCTTCAATGCTAATGATTTTATTTTTGTTGAAGATATTGCTCGGTCTTTAAATCTTGCGCTTTCACAAAAGCTAAATTCTGGAATCTATAATTTAGGGAGCGGTTATGCCATTCCGGTTATTAAAATTTGTGAGATCGTGGAGAAAGAAATCTCGGGGCAAACCCGGATAACGGAAAAGATTAAAAAAGAGAATAATAATCAACAGACTATCAATTTCTGGGCGGATCTTTCTAAAGTTAAGAATGCTTTGGGGTGGATCCCGCAAACCAGGATTGAGGATGGGATTAAGCAATATATTTCATTGCTGGAAAAAGTATGATCATTTCTCGCACCCCCTTTCGAGTGAGTTTTGTCGGTGGTGGAACAGACCTGCAGGCTTTTTATGCTAAAGAGGACGGGAAAGTTTTAAGCACTACCATTGATAAATACATTTATGTAACGGTTAAACGCCAGTTAGATATTGTGGAGTACCGATATCGTATTGCCTGGAGTAAAGCCGAACTTAAAAATTCCATTGATGATATTGAACATCCGATTGTGAGAGAGGCTTTAAAAATCATGAAGATCAATTTTCCTATTGAGGTCACAACTTTTGCCGATATTCCCGCGAATACAGGGTTGGGTTCCTCCAGCGCTTTTACCGTTGGACTTTTACATGCCTTGTTTGCCCTTAAAGGAGAAATGGTCACCAAAAGCACCTTGGCTTCGATGGCCGCACACATTGAAATTGATATTCTAGGAAGAAATATTGGTAAGCAAGATCATTATGCCTCGGCTTATGGGAACATAAATATGTTTACATTTTATAGCAATGAGAAGGTTTCAGTTGAACCAGTCTTTTATGATCCGGATTTTAAAGAAAAGGTAGAAAACAATTTAATGCTTTTTTATACCCGTCTCAAAAGAGATGCTAGTGAAGTCTTAAGGAATCAAAAGGAAAAAACCCATGACAAATTTGCGGTCTTACGCAGCATGAGAGACTTGGTTGATCCTTTGGCTAAGGTAATATCATCGGGGAAAAATCCGCATGAGATCGGCGAGCTGCTGCATAAAAGCTGGCTGTTGAAAAGAAGCATCACTGATGAAATATCTTCTGAAGAGATCGACTCTTATTATGAGAGAGCCATCAAAGCGGGGGCGACGGGTGGAAAATTATTGGGCGCTGGAGGCGGGGGATTTTTGCTTTTTTATGTTGACCCAGAACATCAAGCGGCGGTTGCTCAATCTCTATCGGATTTATATCAGCTGCATTTTAAGTTCGATTCTGAAGGAACACGCATTACTTATTACGATCAGAGAAGATTTTAGTCCTTTCTGCAAGCAATATGTTTTTAAAAGAATTTCGAAAAATTATCGCGGATATCCCGGGAACAAGGAAGTTTTATAGAAAAATAAAATGTTCCTTGTTAAATGCCTTAAGACCATTTTTTAATTTTATGCTCAAACTCTATGGCATCACTTACAATCGATGGGATGTCATTTCGAATAAGAATTGCGGTTTCATGGATGAGCCGGATTTTAAAAAGGGATTTGAAGCTGCGCTCAAGCAAGAATACCATCCCAATTTTGGTTGCTGGGTGGTGCATATCAATCAATGGGCTGCCTATCACGCTAAACAGTTAACCGGAGATTTTGTTGAATGCGGTGTCCATCGAGGGAGACTGGCCATGTCCAATGTCACTTATTTGGATTTTAAGTCGTTGAAGAATCGAAAATATTATTTATTTGATACCTTTTGTGGTTTAGATCCAGCGTTCTCCACTCCTGCAGAACTGCGTTCTTATCAAAATTCTTATAGAGAGGAAGATTGTTACCAGTTTGTGCTGGATAGTTTTAAAGATTTTCCGAATGTGGTGGTCGTGAAAGGTGCGGTGCCGGCAACACTTTGGCAGGTCGCAATCGAAAAGGTCGCTTATTTATCCGTCGATATGAATTGTGTTCGTCCCGAGATTGCGGCATTAGAATTTTTTTGGCCCAAAATGGTCCCCTGCGGTGTGATTATTCTCGACGATTATGCTCAGCGCGGCCATGAGAACCAAAAAGCAGCGATTGATCAATTTGCCCATTCGCTCGGAGTTAAGGTCTTATCTTTACCCACAGGACAGGGGATGTTATTGAAATGAAAAGAATCTTAATCACCGGTTCGCTGGGATACATCGGGAGCGTTTTAACGCAGTATTTTCGGGAGGAGGGTTTAGAATGCCGCGGATTCGATACGGGCTTTTTTAAAGATTGTTTGTTTTATCCTTATTCTGACCCTGCAACGATATTGGGGGATATGCGTTCTTTTAAGGAAGAATATCTTGACGGCATCGATGCGGTTATCCATCTCGCGGCGATTTCCAATGACCCTTTTGGTAATTTATCTCCCGAGCGAATTTATGATCCCACACGCGTTTATGCCGTTGCACTAGCGAAACTATGCAAAAAAAAATGCATAAAATTTATTTTTCCCTCAAGCTGTTCTATTTATGGCGTTGGTCAAGATGGTTTATGCAATGAAGATACGGCTCCTTGTCCGCAGACAGCATACTCTTTAAATAAATTGCAAATTGAAGATGATTTAAAAAAAATAAGTGATAAGAATTTTTCCCCAGTTATTTTGCGTCTAGCCACTGTTTTTGGTCTTTCCCCGCGTATACGATTTGATGTGGTGATCAATATGTTAACAGCTATGGCTTTTACAACGAAGAAGATCATCCTCAATTCTGATGGAAAAGCTTGGCGACCGCATGTGCATATTCTGGATGTTTGTAAAGCTATGAAATTGGCTATTAATTTCAATGAGCCCCTTGATGGGCCGTTAATATTGAATGTGGGTAATGATACCCAGAATTATCAAATTATTCAAATCGCCCAAATGATTCGGGAAAATGTCCCGGGAAGTGAAATCGGTTTCCTTCATAAAAGGAATGATTTTAATAAAGAAGAAGAATTGATTCGAGATCGAAAGATCCAAGACGGAGTGGATAAAAGAACTTATAAAGTGTCTTTCGTCCGAATCCATAAAATGTTTGAAGATTTTCGATGCGATTGGACCATAAGAAGCGGTATAAAAAATATGATTGAAAATTTTAAAGAAACAAATTTGACTGTGGAAAAATTCAAAAATATAAATTACTACCGTTTACAAAAGATTGAACATTTATTCCAAAATCGATATGTTTCCGAAGACTTGACTTGGATTAGTCAAAAAGCAATATGTTGATATGAAAAAGATTATAACCGATCATTTGTATCTGAGGCAATTATCTATTAAGGATGTGAGTCCTAAATATATTCATGCTTTGAATGATGGTGAAGTTGTTCAATTTACCGGGGCGAGATATATAAAGTGGAATAAAGGCAAAATTTTGCAGTATATCAGAAAGTCAAATAGCAATGGGAGATCGCTGCTTATTGGAATATTTCTTAAAAAAGTTAAAAAACATATCGGGAATATTCGACTGTTTAATTTTGGAAGAAATCATAAGCGGGTGGAATTAGGCATTATGATTTTTGATAAGTTTGAATGGGGCAATGGCTACGGGACGGAATCTCTGAAAGCTATTGTGAATTATATTTTTGAGGAGCTTAAATTACACCGGATTTGTGCCGATTATTATTCTGTTAATAAACCCTCAGCCAGAATTTTTGAAAAAGCTGGTTTTAAAATAGAGGGTGTTTTTAAAGATCATTTTTTATTAAATGGAAAATATGTTGATTCGATACGTGTTGCAAAGATTAATGGTTGAGAAGGTTTTAGAAAATTTTGACATAAAATTAATCGTTTTTGAGGGAACATATTAATGCCTCATTTAACACCCATCCATTCGGCTGGCCCTTCCATAACCGAGAAAGAAATTGAATTAGTTACGCAAGCGGTTAGACAGGGATGGTATGAAAATCGTAATCAGCACATGGAGCAGTTTATTTGTAGTTTTTCTGAACAGACAGAACTCAAATATTGCCTTCCGGTTTGTAATTGTACAGCAGCCATCCATCTGGCGATGTTGTCTTTGGGGATTGGCCCGGGCGATGAGGTGATTGTTCCGGATATCACCTGGGTCGCCTCGGTCGCTCCCATTTGTTACGTCGGAGCGAAACCGATTTTTGTCGATATAGATCAGCAGAGTTGGTGTATTTCTCCAGAATCGTTTGAACGGGCCATCACTAGGAAAACGAAAGCGGTCGTGGTCGTGGATCTTTACGGCAATATGCCGCAGATGGAGATCATTCAAAGAATTTCTCGACGACATAAAATTCCCATTATGGAAGATGCCGCAGAAGCCATCGGCAGCCGGTATAACAATCAAAAGGCGGGGACTTTTGGCAGGATCAATGTGTTTAGTTTCAACGCCACCAAATTAATCATGTCGGGTCAGGGGGGGGTGTTTGCAACGAATGAGAAAAAATATTACGAGAAGGCCAAACGGTTATCACACCACGGAATGGTGAAATATACCGATAAAACGACCTTTTGGTCTGTTGAGATTGGATATAATTATCAATGGACGAATATTCAGGCCGCGCTCGCCTTAGCTCAGTTTGAGCGTTTGGAAGAATTAGTTCAGCAGCGAAGGCAGATTTTTTCCTGGTATGCTCAAAGATTAAATGATGTCCCCGGAATTCAATTGAATCAAGTTCAGGAAAATGTTTTTAGCACTTATTGGGTCGTGACCGTCATGGTCAGTCCAAAGTACAAAATGAGAAAAGAAAAAATGATGGCGGAATTGAGCCAGCATGGCATTGATTCGAGGCCATTTTTTTATCCGGTTAGCTCACAGCCGGCTTACGCGCGATATAGTCGTGAGAAAAATTATAAAAATTAAATCCAGTGGCTTATCGTCTTGCACCTTATGGGATTAGTTTTCCCTCGGCGGCCGTCATCAGTGAATCGGATGTGGATTTTGTGTGTCAGGTATTTAAAAAAATTTTGTCGCACCGTCCAATTGCATGAACCGGAATCTAGATGAAATCACTTTAGTTATCATCACCTACAACCGATATTCTTTTTTATTAAGGCTACTTAGATTCTATCAGTCTTATGGATTTCCGACGAAGATTTTGATTCTGGATTCCAGCAGTGATTCACTTGCCGACGTTGAATTATCAAAACTTTTAGAACACCCGCAGATTACTCATCAGAAATTCCAGGCAGATATTTTTATTACACACAAGATTAGTGGCGGGCTGAAAAATGTTTCAACTCCCTTTAGTGTCCTTTGTGCGGATGACGATTACATTATCCCGACGGCGCTTAGCCCTTGTGTGGATTTTCTAAAAAAACATGAAGATTATGTAGCCGCTCAAGGGTTTTATATCAATCATTTTTTACGAAAGGACTCCCAAGGCCAGCCGAGCTTTTTTTGGTCTCCGCTTTATATTGCGCAAAGAAGTGTGAACATGAGTTGTCCACTCGAACGTTTTAGATTTTCGTTAGAAAATTTTGCCGGAAGTATTTTTTATGCAGTCTATAGAACACAACATTTGCGTTTAATTTGGGAAGAAACCGTTTTGCATGTTTGGGACTGGGGGCTGTCTGAAACGCTTCCGATGGCGTTGAGTTTTCTATATGGGAAGTTAAAAATATTGCCTATCCTGTATTCCTCTCGAGAGGCGAATAACTATGCGTGGTATACACTGGAACATCTGCGCCAAATTTATTCGGTGCAAAAATGTGAATCAGCCATAAAATGTATGGCAGAACAGATATCTTGTCAAAAAGGAATTGATCGGGATTCTGCTTACCTGGTTGCTCGAGAGAGCCTCCAGGTTAATTTGAAACGAAATTTTGAAAAATATCTTAAAAAGCAGCGCCAAGACAAGACACCGAGGAGGTTTTTACTGGAAAATCCGGTGATTCGTTTGGGTTCAAAAGCCTATCGGTTTTTAAAATGGCTAGGAATAAAGGCTGGATACTGGCTCATCCTCGCTCCCCAATGTGCGGCGGATTTTAGAAGAGTAAAGATAAGTGTTCTCAGTGCCAATATCGGTTCTGAGGTCATAAACCGGATTAGAGAAGAGTATTCAAGAAAATGAAAAATGTGTTGATCACCGGCGCCGGCGGTTTCATTGGTTCTCATCTGGCAGAATGCTGTGTGCAAAAAGGTTTAAAAGTTAAGGCCTTGGTGCATTACAATTCCCGTAATAGCTGGGGATGGCTGGAACATTCTGTATATCTTAATAAGATAAAGATCGTCTCTGGCGATATTAGAGACTATGACAGTGTGCATAATGCGATGCAAGGATGCGACGCTGTTTTTCATTTAGCCGCGCTCATTGGAATCCCCTATTCCTATGTTTCTCCTTTAGCGTATGTGCGAACGAATATGGAAGGAACTTATAATGTGGTGCAGGCCGCGCGGGAATTAAAATTAAAAGATGTTCTCATTACCTCGACGAGCGAAACGTACGGGAGCGCGCAATATGTGCCCATTGATGAAAAACATCCTCTCGTTGGACAATCCCCTTATTCTGCTACAAAAATCGCGGCTGACCAATTGGCCTTGAGTTATTATCGATCGTTTGGATTGCCCATAAAAATTATTCGTCCCTTTAATACGTATGGACCTCGTCAGTCCGCCAGAGCAGTTATTCCCACGATTATCACTCAAATTTTAAACGGTCGTAAAAGAATCGAGCTGGGTAATCTCTTACCCACTCGGGATTTAACCTACGTCAAAGATACGGTTGCGGGCTTTCTGGAGATTGCCCAATCGAAACATCTCGTGGGAGAAATCACCAACATTGGAATGAATAGCGAAGTATCTATGGGTGATTTAGCTAAACTCATTGCTTCTTTGATGAACAAAACAATTGATATCACTGCAGATCAAAAGCGGATTCGTCCAGAAAATAGCGAGGTGGAAAGGCTTTGTTGCAATAATAAAAAAATTATCGAGTATACCGCTTGGAGGCCGCAGTATAACCTGCAGCAAGGTTTGAAAGCAACGATCAAGTGGTTTGAAAAGAACTTAACCCTTTATAAATATAAAGCGGGAATTTATAATGTCTAAAAAAATTCTATTAGTTGGCTGTGGACAGCTGGGCAGCCGGCATCTGCAGGCCGTTGCTTCGTTAGAAGATGTTCAAGAAATTTATGTCGTCGATTCTAACCCAGATAGTCTTTGTTTGGGGCAATCTCGTTTAAAGGAGATTGCGGATTTAAACCAGAGCATAAAATTAAATTGGATGAGGGAATTAAAAACGTCCTTAGCCAAAGGTGATCTTTGTATCATCGCAACTCAAGCCTCTGGACGCTGTGCATTGATTAAACAAATAGCCGAAACATTGCAGTATAAAAACTTTCTCGTTGAGAAAATTCTTTCTCAATCGATTGCAGAGTATACGGATATTATATCTTTTTGTGAAAAGAATCATATTAACGTGTGGGTCAATTGTAAGACGAGGACTTATCAGATTCATCAATATATCAAAGCTCGTTTAGATGCGCGCGATTCGATGATATTCAATGTGTGCGGCGGCAATCATGGTTTAGCTAATAACGGCGTTCATGCGGCTGACTTGTTTGTCTATTACGACGACTGTCAAGAAATAAAAAGCGCAGGTAATCGCATTGATCGTACTCTCTATCCTTCTAAACGTAGCCGCGAGATTTTTGATTTAAGCGGGACTATGCATGGATATTCTGAGAACGGCAGTGATTTTATTCTTTCTTTCTCAGGCCATCATCTGAGTTCGGATCATGTTTCTATCGTGAGTCCACACGGTCGGTTCATTGTTGATCATATGCAAAAATTTGCGCTCGAGAGTTATCCGGAATCTGATTGGAAATGGCAGCATATCTCAATCGACGAGAATTGGTTGGTCAGCCATATGACAAAAAAATTTGTAATGGATATTTTCAATAAAAGGAATTGTGATTTGCCAACACTCTGGGAATGTTTTCCGGCGCACCAATTTATTCTTCAAGAATTGCTTCCCTATTTTAATCAGTTATTGGACGTTGCTCATGATTATTGCCCGGTTACGTAATGGTAAACGATAAATGAAAAATGCAAAATAAAATCCGATTAGGAATCATTGGTGCTGGTACGATTGCCCAAGAACATCTTAAGGTGATGAAGGCAATCGAGGGAATAGATGCTATGGGGATTACTTCCCGCACGAAGATAAAAGCGCAGCAACTCGCGCAGATTTATCAATTGGAGGTGTGTACCGATGATGTAAAATCATTAGTGAAGGAATTGCAGCCCGATGCATTGCTGCTTTTTGTTTCTGGAAATCAGATGCACCAGGTTGCCTCATCGGTGATGCCTTTTAGACTACCTTTATTTTTAGAAAAACCCTCTGGGATGATCCCGGAAGAAAATCTGCAACTGGTGAATTTAGCTAAAAAATATGCAATCAATACGATGGTTGGTTATAATCGTCGCTATTATTCGATTTTTCATAAAGGAATCAAGATTATTAAAGATCATGGTCCGCTTTTAGGAATTATGGTAGAGGGACATGAGCGAATGTGGCGGATCCGGGAAAGCAATAATTTTTCACAACAAGTGATGGAAAATTGGATTTTTTGCAATGCTACTCATACGATTGATCTTTTGCGTTTTTTCGGAGGGGAACCCCAAAATGTTAAATCGATCGCACACCGTTTTAAAGAAACAAAAGCAGATCAATTTGCGGTTATCATGGAATTCGAGAATGGCGCAATCGGTCATTATCAGGCTCATTGGTACTCTCCAGGCGGATGGAGGGTAGTTCTTTATGGAGATGGGGTGAGTGTTGAGTTTAAACCTTTAGAGACGGGACGATGGACCGATAAAGAATTAAATTCTTTTGAGATTTCTCCTGATGATATCGATCTACAGTATAAACCGGGATTTTATAAACAAATGGAAGCGTTTGTGCAGTTGGTCCGTGAAGGAACTAAGCAAGGGCCTATGCTTGACTTAGAGGGGGCGTATAAAACAATGCTTTTAGCTCAACAAATCTCATCTTATTGAATTTCGCCGAGGAAATTTGCATGAAAGTTCTCATCGTTGGTTTCGGAAGTATTGGAAAAAGGCATATTAAAAATTTAATATCTATTGATCCACACATCAAGATCGCTGTTTTGAGACAAAATTCAAAAACATCTGACTTAGGGGATTTAAAAATTTTAGTTCAAGAAGTTTTTTTTGATGAGACCAAGGCTTTATCTTGGCAGCCCGATGCGGTTTTGGTTTGCAATCCAGCGCCATTTCATTGCGCCAGTGCTCTCGCCTTTGCCCGGGGAGATGTTCATTTATTTATTGAAAAACCTTTATCAGTTATTACCGATGATATTGATCCTCTATTAATGGAATGTCACAAACGTAAGCTGGTTTTAATGGTAGGATATGTTTTGCGCTTTTTGGAACCTCTTAAACAAATGAAGTTGGCTTTGCAAGAAGGGAAAATTGGTCGTGTTTTATCGATCCGCGCGTCAGTGGGAAAATATCTTCCCCATTGGCGCCCGGTAGCCGATTATCGGCGCAGTGTCAGCGCCCGTCGGGATTTAGGGGGAGGGGTTGTTTTTGAGTTAAGTCACGAACTGGATTATCTGCGTTGGCTGGTTGGAGAAATCAAAGAAGTGCAAGCGCTGGTAGAAAAGGTGAGTGATTTTGATATTGATGTTGAAGATACGGCGGAGATTAATTTGCGCTTTGAAAATGGCGCCATGGGAAATATTCATCTCGATATGATCGATCACGCCGCTCAGCGCTTATGCCGTATCATCGGCAGCGAAGGAACACTCGTGTGGGAGTCAACCGCCAGCCAGAGTGTTCGTTTATACGAGAGTCGAACTCAAAGGTGGTGTGAGCTCTGGCACCAGGAAAATTTTGATCTTAATCAAATATATATTGATCAATTAAAACATTTCCTCGAATGTATTAAAAATTCCACAACCCCCCTTACAACTGCCGAAGATGGACGACGAATTGTGGAAATTGCGCTGGCTGCCAAGAGGTCTTCTTACGAACAAAGGAATATTTCATTATGAAACCGTATATCTTAGGAGCTATTTTTGCCCGCGGCGGTTCCAAAGGAATTCCCGGGAAAAATGTGCGACTGTTAAACGGTAAACCTCTTATCGCCTATGCTATCGAAACGGGATTGGCTGTTCCTTTAATCAATAAACTTATTGTATCCACCGATGATGAAACGATTGCGCAAGTTGCCCGTCGTTATGGAGCACACGTTCCTTTTATGCGACCGGCGGAATTAGCTACCGATGATTCACCGGAGATTTTATCCTGGAAACAGGCCACGACAAACTTCGAACAGTTGACGGGACAAAAGGTAGATGTTTTGGTCAGTATCCCGACGACTTCTCCTTTAAAAGAGTCATCGGACGTGGAGCAATGTTTGAACAAATTACTTCAGACTCAAGCGGATGTGGTGATCACGGTTCAGGAAGCACACAAAAGTCCATATTTTAATATGGTGCGAATGGATGCTATAGGGAATGCGCATTTGGTTATTAAGACTAAAGAATTCTTTACTCATCGTCAAAATGTCCCGCCAGTTTTTGATATAACGACGGTCACTTATGCGGTAAGAGCAACATATCTGCGACGGGCAAAATCATTATTAGAGGGAACGGTAAAAGCCGTCGTGATTCCTCCCGAACGGGCCCTCGACATTGACACCTTTCTGGATTTTGAGATTGCGGAATTTTTGATGAAAAGAAAGGATAAAATAAAATGCAAACATTAAAACAATTAATGAATCTTAAAGGAAGAACGGCTTTAATTACCGGCGGGGCCGGGCATCTGGGGTTTGTGACCGCAGCAACTCTGGCTGAGATGGGCTCGAAAATTATTTTGCTGGATGTGAACAAAGATCTCTGTGTTCAAAAGATTCGAGAACTGCAAAGAAAATATCACATCAAGGCATTTCCTTGCGTTGTTGATTTAGCGAAAGAACAGGATGTTCGTGGTGTATCTGATATCGTTAAAAAGTATTTTGGTTCTTTAGATATTTTGGTGAATTGCGCGGCCTTGGTCGGGACTTCTCATCTGAAAGGCTGGGCCGTTCCTTTTAAACAACAGAATCTAGATACCTGGCGCCTGGCGCTAGAGATTAATTTAACCTCGATATTTTTGCTGGTGCAAAGTTGTCGAAATTTATTACTGCAATCGAAACACTCGTCTATAATTAATATCAGTTCCATCTATGGGATGGTAGGTCCGGATCTGAGTTTGTACGAAGACACAGGATTAGGAAACCCCGCAGCTTACGCCGCTAGTAAAGGCGGGTTATTGCAATTGACTCGATGGCTCGCCACTAGTTTAGCCCCCCAGACCCGCGTTAACGCGATTTCACTCGGCGGGGTTTTTCGAAATCACAAACAGCCGTTTCTTGCCAGGTATAAAAACCGCACGCCGCTTAAACGAATGGCCCAGGAAGAAGATCTCAAAGGCGCGGTTGCTTATTTGGCAAGTGATCTTTCTAATTATGTTACGGGTCATAATCTGGTTGTCGATGGAGGATGGACGGCATGGTAAAAAGTTTGTGGCAACGATTAGTAAATCCAGATCGTGTTTTTATTATCGCTGAAGTAGGAGTTAATCATAATGGCAATGTCGGTATGGCCAAAAGATTAATTGACATCGCTGTGAATTGCGGTGCCGATGCGGTCAAATTTCAGACGTTTAAGGCCGAAAAGTTAGTTTGCGCGAATGCCCCAAAAGCAAAATATCAAATTGTTAACACCACTTTGGATGAATCACAATTTCAAATGCTGAAACGCTTGGAATTGTCGCCGTGCGCCCATCATGAACTTTTTTCTTATTGTCAGCGAAAAGGAATAATTTTTCTCTCCACTCCCTTTGATGAAGAAAGCGCGGATTTCCTTTATGATTTAGGGGTAAAGATTTTTAAGATTCCTTCCGGAGAAATAACAAATCTTCCTTTTTTAAAATATTTGGCGAGAAAAAATTGTCCTCTCATTTTATCGACGGGCATGTCGACACTTAAAGAAGTTAAGGAGGCGTTAAAGGTGATTCGTAGCGCTGGTCCAGCAAAAATTGTATTACTGCATTGTGTGAGCAATTACCCGGCGCAGCCAAAAGAGATTAATCTCAGGGCGATGGAGGCATTGTTCAAGGCCTTTCACCGGCCCGTAGGATTTTCGGATCACACCCTCGGGATTGATATTGCCTTGGCCGCAGTGGCTCGAGGAGCTTGTGTCCTGGAAAAACATTTTACTTTAGATTGTCAGCTTAAAGGACCTGATCATAAAGTTTCTCTTAAACCAAGTCAGTTAAAATCATTAGTTTCAGGAGTTCGCAATATTGAGTTAGCCCTTGGTCATGGCCGCAAAGAACCGGTTGAAAGCGAAAAAGCCATTGCCCGGGTAGCGCGTAAAAGTCTCGTTGCTCTTTGTGAAATTCCAGCGGGCACAATTCTTACCGACGAGATGATAACGGTCAAAAGGCCGGGTACCGGAATCCCGCCAGCGATAAAAGATCGACTCTTAGGACGAAAAACGCGAGTGAGAATCAAAGCAGATCAATTGTTGACCATGGAGATGTTGGTATGAGAACGGTTGGGGTCGTGAGCGGTTCACGCGCTGATTATGGACTTTACTTTCCTATCTTAAAGAGAATTGTGGCGCACCCAAAATTGAAATTACTGCTTTATGTGACGGGCATGCATTTATCAAAGAGATTTGGCCATACGGTTTCCTGGATTATAAAAGACGGATTTCCCATTGCCTCGCAAGTGAAAATATCGTTAGATTCCGATTCTCCCGAAGGCATTGCTTACGCCATGGGAGAAGGGACCATTGGTTTTGCGAAAGTCTTTAAGAAAAATCCTCCAGATATTTTATTGATTTTGGGAGATCGGTTTGAAATGCACTCTGCGGCCGTTGCGGCTATTCCTTTTAATATTCCTCTGGCCCATATCCACGGCGGAGAGTTGACCTATGGTTCTTTTGATGAATATTTTCGACATTCCTTAACGAAGATGAGTCATCTACATTTTGCCGCGACCAAAGAATATGCCAATCGCATTAAACAAATGGGAGAGGAGTCTTGGCGCGTTATTATCTGTGGAGCCCCGGGGCTGGAGAATATCTTAAGCCTGCCGAGATATTCGAGAATAGAGTTAGAAAAAAAATTTAAAATAAATTTTTCAAAACCAGTCATTTTAGTGACCGTCCATCCTGTCAGCATCGAATATAAGAAAACCGAACTATATATTTCGAATGTATTAGAAGCCTTGTCTGATTATCAAAATTATAGTATCATTTTTACTCATCCTAACGCCGATACCGACAATGGAATTATCACCCGTCGGATTAAATCGTTTATTGATCGTCGTTCTCATAGTTTTATGGTGGATAATTTTGGGCAGCGCGGATATTTAAGCCTCCTGGAACATACCGCCGTGATGGTAGGAAATTCCTCCAGCGGCATTATTGAGGCAGCCTCTTTTAAACTTCCCGCGGTTAATATTGGGACGCGGCAGGATGGACGCATCAGAAATAAAAATGTCATTGATGTAGGTTACGGTGTAAAAGACATTCAAAGAGGAATTCAAAAAGTCCTTTCTAAAGAATTTCGCAGTTCGCTTCAAAGGATACGTAATGTTTACGGCGACGGACGGGCGAGTGAGAGGATCGTATCGACCTTGGCGAGGATTGATTTAAAGAAATTAACGCCCAAACGATTTGTAGACTATCGCTAAAGCGTCGGTGGGATGTTCTTAAGATCTTATCGAGTAAGCAGAGGCCTTTAATGATCAAGCGAGATGCAAAAAAAGTGATTATCATCGGCGGGGGAGGACATGCGCGTGTCCTTTATGATATTTTGAGGATGAATTCTTTTTCGGTGATGGGGTATGCAGACCGCCATCCCAAAGAGGATTTTGATCTGAAGTATCTCGGCGACGATCAGGCTATCGTTAATAAATATGATCCGCAGCAAGTTAGACTCGTTAACGGCGTTGGTTCGATCAAACAGCCGGTGCAGCATCAGGAGATTTATGAGCGTTTTAGAAATTTAGGATATCGCTTTTGTGCTGTTGTCCACTCGCAATCGATCGTTTCTTCTTATGCTCAATATGGGGAAGGGACTCAGATCATCGGCGGTTGTGTGATTAATGCCGGAACGGTTATCGAAGAAAATGTCGTTATCAATACCTCGGCGAGCGTTGATCATGATTGTTTTATCCGCGCGCATTCCCATATTGCTCCGGGGGTCATCATTTCAGGCGCAGTTAAGATCGGCCGGGGATGCCATATCGGTTGTGGGGCCACCATTATTCAGGGCGTTTCCATAGGTGATGGGGTCATCGTCGGCGCCGGGACGCTTGTCCTTAAGAATATCCAATCAGGCCGTACGGTATGGGGAGTGCCTGGGAAAGTCTATAGTATAAACTTATAACATTTTGTTTTTTTAGCAAAGTTTTTAAATTACAAATCCCCAGGCACAAATTACAAACAATTGACAATACCAAATAAACAATGACCGAAACAGTAAGTTCGATAAATTTTGAATTTATTCATTTGGTTTTGTGATTTGTTTGTGATTTGTAATTTGTGTATTGTCCATTTGGTTGCGGCTTTGCTGTGCTGGGAGTCATAACGGTATGTTTAATGTGAGAATCATTCCCCATCTGGATATCAAAGGCCCCAATTTAGTGAAAGGGGTTCATCTGGAGGGATTAAGGGTTTTAGGTAAGCCGGAACATTTTGCCCGTTATTATTACGAAACCGGGGCGGATGAATTATTTTATATGGATATCGTAGCCAGTTTATACGGCCGAAACACTCTGCTGGATATTATTAATAAAACTGCCAAAGAAATTTTTATCCCTTTAACGGTGGGAGGCGGACTGCGAACCATCGACGATATCAAAACGGTCTTACGCGCCGGAGCAGATAAAGTTTCTATTAATACCGCCGCTATTCATCATCCCAAATTAATCCAAGAAGCCGCTCAAAGGTTCGGTTCATCGACGATTGTTGTGTCTATTGAAGCGATTAAACAACCGGATGGAAGATATCTCGCTTTTACTGATAATGGCCGGGAGTATACCGGCCGAGATGTTTTTGAATGGGCCATCGAGGTAACAGAACTTGGGGCAGGCGAAATTATGCTGACCGCGGTGGATCGTGAAGGAACCGCTCAAGGGTATGATTTAGAATTAACCAGAAAAGTGGCGCAGTCTGTTTCGATTCCAGTTATTGCTTACGGGGGAGCTGGAAAGATGGAACACATTAAAGAGGTTATCCTGGAGGGAAAAGCGAATGCAGTGAGCCTGGCTTCTATTTTGCATTATGATTTTATAAAAAATAATCGAATTGAAGCAGATTATTCTCAGGAAGGAAATATAGAATTCCTCAAGAAAGGCACAGCTTTTTCGATTGTCGAAACAGCAAATTTATCGCAGATCAAATCCTATCTTCTGAACGAGGGAGTTCCTTGTCGTTGCTCTCTTAACCCTAAGAATTTCAGTTTCCCTGATGAAGTTAACACAAAAGGCGTCAACTGAAATTTTTGGGTTAAAAGGTGAATTAGCCAATGCGTAATAAACCTGGGGTGGTGATTGTTGATTATGAAATGGGTAATTTATTTAGTGTGAAACAGGCCTGTGAATGTGTTGGACTTAACGCTTTTATCAGCCGGGATAAGAATGATATATTCAATACGGATGGATTGATTCTTCCCGGGGTGGGAGCCTTTGGTGATGCCATGCAGCATTTAAGGCAGTTCGATTTAGTCTCTCCCATCATTGATTTTATTCACAGCGGTAAACCTTTCTTAGGAATTTGTCTAGGGATGCAGCTTTTAATGGCGCAAAGCGAAGAGTTCGGTAGGCATCAAGGCTTAAATATTTTTCCGGGATCAGTCCGACGATTTCGGCCTACCGACATTATTGAGTTTCCTTCTAGTAAACAGAACTCTAAAACTCCCTGCCCGCCGATTGATAAGGAAGGCAGGCGGGTCGCCAGCGTCGATTCTGCCAGCGAGAGTTTTAGAGTTGGAAAGGAAAAGCTCAATAACAGCCAAAGAAGTAAAGTCCCTCAAGTTGGATGGAATCAAATTTTTCTACCGGCGCATTTTTCCAATCATCATTTTTGGGAAACTACCCCGTTTAGAAATTTAGATCAAGGGGAGTATATGTACTTTGTCCATTCCTACTATGTGGAGCCGCAGGATTCCAATACAATATTGTCGATGACGGAATATGGAAATATTGAATATTGTTCGAGCCTATATTGGAAAAATGTCCTTGCGGTTCAATTCCATCCAGAGAAGAGTGCCCAAAAGGGTATTCAGATTTATCGCAATTGGGCATCTCTAGTACACTGTAACAAAAGTTATTGATGCAAGTCAGCGGGTCCTGTCACTTCGGACTCTTCCCGTGCTCGTCTCCTGCGCGCGGGAAGAGAACTCCCTCAGTGCCACCCGCTGATGCAGAAATTA
>Ga0209515_10000812_pt1 | contig 54347 bp, 51 predicted proteins | sample Subgroupgradi54m_FD_187454 | JGI IMG/M metagenome (GOLD analysis project Ga0209515, IMG submission 187454) | Subsurface groundwater microbial communities from S. Glens Falls, New York, USA - GMW60B uncontaminated upgradient, 5.4 m (SPAdes)... ... | reverse complement strand
GTAGACGTAGGTGAGGGTTTGATTCGCGGGCGTGGTGCGGCTGGTGAGGTTGGAGGCGGCGTCGTAGCCGTAGGATTCGAAGGAGCTATCGGCGTAGGTCGTCTTCGTCAGGCGGTCGAAGTCGTCGTAGGTGTAGGAGGTCGTCTGACTCTTGGCATCGGTGAGGGTCGTGAGGTTGCCGTTGGGATCGTAGAGGTTCGTTGTGACGCCCGCGGGGATCGCCGCATCGGTTGTGGTCTGGAGCAGGTCGCGCTCCTCATAGACGTAGGTCGTGGTCTGGCCCTTGGCATCGGTGAGGGAGTCGCGGTTGCCGTTTTTGTCGTAGGTGAAGCTGGTGGTGTGGTTGAGGTCGTCAGTAACGGATTGCAATTGATCGAGCATGGTGTAGGTGTAGACCGTGGACTGCCAGTCATCGGTGGGGGAGGTCGTTCCCGGCGAGGGTTGGGTGCCCGGGGCCGTGGTCTTCGCCTGGCGGTCGGCCTGGGCGAGGTTGCCGTTGGCATCGTAGCGATAGCGGGTTTCAAACACAAACGGCGAGGACGCAATCACTTTCATGAGCTGATTGCGGAGGTTGTACTGGAAGGCCGTGATCTTGCTGTTGGCGTTGGTGAGACTGGTCACGTTGCCCACGGTGTCGTAGCCAAGGCCCGTCGTGGCCGCCTCCGGCTTGCCAAAGCCTTGGGTGATGGACGTCAGATAGCCAGTCGCGGGATCATAGGCGTACTTGGTGACGTTGGCGTTGGGGTCGGTGACGGTCTCGACTTGGCCCTGCGCGGTGTAGGTGAAGACGGTTTGCGGAGTCACGCTGTTGACGGTTGGGAAGGTGATCTTCCGGAGGTTGCCCTTGGACGGCTCCCCCAGCTCGTAGTCGTAGGTGTAGGTGGTGACGTTGCTCTTGGGGTCGGTGAGCGTCTTGAGGAAGTTGTAGTTCGGCTCGTAGGTGAAGGCGGTCACGAGGTCCGAGGGGTCCGGCACGCCCTTGGCCACGCCGATTTTCTTACGGCGGATTTCGAGGAGGTTGCCCTTGGTGTCGTAGGTCATCTCGATGGCATTGCCGCGGGGAAACAGGATGCGCGTGCGGTCGCCGTTGGTGTCATATTCGTACTGCGTCACGTAGGAGACTGGCTCGCTGGCCGGGATGCCGTCGGTGAACTGCTCCAGCTTCGTGATGTGGCCGTCCAGATCGAAGGTGTAGAGCGTGCGGAACCCCTTGCGATCGGTGAGATCGACGGTTGGTGGCGGCGGAGTGGTCGACACGGTGATCGGGTTACTTCGGGCCAGGATGGTGAGGGTCCCATTCATGTACCGCGCCTCATAGGCGCCAGGAATCGCTGAGGGCAGCAGCGTGAACGACACGGCCCCGGAGGTTGTGCCATTCAGTGGGACCGAGAGAATCGGTGTCCCCGTCGCCAGCGGGACCAACCACATGAACAGGTTCGGGTTGTTCGGCTGGCTTGGACCGGTCCAAGAGGCGGTCACCGTCTCGCCTGGGGCCGCGACAAACGGACTCAGGGTCACGGAGTAGCCGGGTTCACCGGTGCCCTCGCCTGAGGGGCATGCCGGAGAGTTGCTGTAGGCAAGGGTTGAGGTCCCGCTCCCATAGGTTTGTTGAACCACACAGTCATACGCGTTATAGCCATTCGTCACATAAGTCTGATTCTTGGGATCGGTGATCGTCGTGAGGTTATGGGTATTGTAGGTGTAAGTCGTAACGGGGCCGGAGGGCACATCAGGAGTCGGCGGCATGGTGACGGTAAGCAGGTCGCCGGTCTGGGCCGGGTCGTAGCCGTAGGCAATCGTGCGGCCTTCGTAGCTGATGGATTCTAATCGCCCTTGGGCGTTGTAGGTGAGGGTGATCGTGCGGCCGATGGTGTCGGTGATCTGTGTGAGGCGGTATTCGCGGGCGATAACGCCAGTGGTCTGATTGACGAAGTAGGCGGATTGGCCTGTGATGGGCAACAACCCCGCGGGATCATAGGCAAGGCTAAGGGTGTTGCCGTTGCGATCCTTGATGGCGGTGAGGTTGCCGGTGATGTCATAGGTCTCCTGCAGACCGTGCTTGGAGGTCAGCGTCCAGGTGCCATCCGGGTTCTGGATGAGCGTGTCGTACACGCCGGCTGGCGCGGTGTAGGTGCTGGGCGGGGTAAAGGCAAATTCGTCTTTGCGGGTGTCGCCGCGCAGCAGCACGACGTTGCCATCCGCGAGTTTGCGGAGGCGTTTGTTGTAGCTCATGTCCCACCCGTACCCGAAGGGGCCATTGTAGGCGCTGCGGGAGCGATAGGTGAAGGCCAGGTCAATCGAGAGACCGCGGCCGGGCAGCGAGACGTCTTGCCGCCGCAGGACGAAGTCGCCGCGATGGAGGTCGACGGGGTCGAACTTGCCGCACGCGGCAGGGTCCTCATGGCAGGCGTTCTGCGCCGGAGGTTGGCCGATTCCTGGGGGCGTAGGTTGGGCCGCGCTGCTGCCGCCGGCAATGGCAAAATCATGCGCCAGGGCCAGGGGCGGCAGGAGAACCTGCATGCTCAACAAAAACGCACTGGCCAAGGCGGTCACGCGAATCGTCAGTCGGCTCATTGGGAAGCGCGCTCGATTGTCACAGGTGTCGTGAGCACCCCATAGTGGTCGTCATAGCTGAGGACGTTCACCGTCAACAGATGCCGGCCAGCGGAGAACCGCGATGTATCCCAGAGATACGTGAAGGGGTTGGATCCATCCTCTTCCTCAAACAGAAAGGCGGTGTCCTCAAAGAGCGCCACCTCAAACCGGCTGTTGATCATCCGAGAGGCATCCTTCTCCATCAAGGAAACGCGGACCGGTACCACGCCGGCCAACACGGGTTGATGGTCCGTATCGTAGCGGGTTTCGCCGGGGAACTCCACCTGGAGGCGCACGTCATGGCAGACCTTGCGCGGATGCCTGGCGTGGAGGTAGGCGGCGTTGGGACGATGGAGCGGCGGATATTTGGGCTCGTCGGCAGTATCCGCCAAAGGCGAACCCGCCTGCGGCGGGGGCTCGTCGGCAGTAGATAGATGATTACGGACGATGATGGTGTTCCAGGGAATAGCAAAAGCCTGGATGGTAATCGCCCGATTGGGGTGGTCGCTGAGCCGGATCAGGCCGGAGGCATCCAGCCCGTCCCAGGCGATCGTTTGGTCGCCCGCCTCCAGCGGCTGCCAATCCAGCAGGGTGCGCAGGTGAGGAAATCCTTGGAGACCGACCCGCACCCGTGCCAAACCGGCTTTCGGCATCACCCACCGCAACGTGTGAGTGGCGTCATCGTACGAAAAATTCCACGGTTTCAGCTCTTCCCCGCCGGTCGTGCTGGAAGGATCGTACGTGTAGTCCGTAGTCGATAATCCATGATCCATAGCGCGTGCTGTGATGATGTAGCGATAGACGCCTGCGGACACCGGGTGGCCGCCACGATCCCATCCGTCCCATCTCAGCGTATGGGCGCCGGCCGACTGCGCACCTCCGTCAAGGGTCCGCACGACCACGCCGTTCTCGTCCACGACGTCCACGGTAACGCGCGCGCGTTGCGTCAGGCTGTAGCGGATGGTAGCTGACTCCCGTCGTTGTACGTCAATAGTCTTTGGTTCAACGCCGACGCGCTCGATGGCCAACCGCGTTATTGCAGACGGCGTAACCGCCGCGGTCGTCGCACATCCGGCCGCCAGCATCGCGCTCATCACCGCCACGCCGGATCGCATGCCCCACCTTCCGCCTGAATCAACGGTCGTTGGCCCGAGCCATCAGCCGCCATCACCCAAATCTCCAGCGTGCCAGTGCGGTTGGTCGCGAACGCAATCCAGCGGCCATCCGGCGACCAGGCTGGCCGCGTATCCAGGCCGGGCGCATGGGTGAGCTGACGAGCCCCTGTCCCGTCGGCGCTGATGACCCAGATTTCGTAGTCGCCGGTTGCGTCCGCGCTATAGGCAATCGCGGCGCCATCCGGCGACCAGGCTGGCAAAAATTCATGGGTGTGATTGGTGGTCAACTGACGGCGGTCCGTGCCATTCGCGTTGATGAGATAAACCTCATAGGTTCCATATCCGTGCCCCCCGATGTACGCGAGCTGACGGCCATCCGGCGACCAGGCTGGCTGATATTGCATGCCGGACTCCTGTGTCAGCATCACACGTTCGCGGTCCTTCGCATCGGCGACCCACAGGTTGGCGCTATCCACCAGGTCGGTTCGGATTTTGGAAAACGCCATCCGGGCGCCGTCCGGGGACCAGACTAGGTCTCGCATCGGCCACAGCGTTTCCAGCAATGGCGCGCTTTCCGATGTTCCCGGCTCCACGATATAGGAGGCTTGGTTGCTGGTGTGAAACACAATTCGCCCATCCGGGGTCCGGGTCGGGTAGCGTTTGTCGACGGCCGAGAATGTGAGCTGCTCCGCCTGCTGGGTTGAGAATTCCTTGCGCCAGACCTGCCACGTGCCATTGGTCAGTCGGCTGTAGAGGAGCGTTCCTGACAATCCTCCCTTACCGCCTTCCGCGTGACCGGGCAGTCCGGCAATGGCCATCCCGAGTCCGCAACCAAGCATAAAAACCACACTGTTCCTGATCGACCGTCTGGGCGCACTCATTTGTAGACCGTGATCACCCCGACTCGCGCGGCGCTCAAACCGGAGACCGGATCCACCCCTGTCAGCGTCACCGTATAGATCCCTTCAACTGACACTGTCTCGCCCGTGTCGGTACGGCCATCCCACTCGATCGTCTGCGGCCCCATCGGTTGCGCAACACCAGACAGCAATGTGCGGACAGCGCTGCCGTTAGGATCCGTAATCGTGATCGTCATGGTGGTATTCTGAGCCAGAGTATAGGTCAGCAGGCTGGCTTCCCGATGCACCGGCTGGATGAGGTAGGCTTCCGCTCGAAAATCCGTTATGGCCGGCAAGGGATGCACCACAAGAATGGCATTCTCCGACAGCGCCTGGGTCGGATCCACGAAGATATTAAAGACTCCGGTATAGAATTCGCCGGTGCTCAAGCGGCCATCCCATACCTCGAGATGCGAGCCTGACGTTCGGACTCCGCCGTTCAGCAAGGTATGAATGGTCGCGTTATTCGGGACGCTCGAGATGCGAATGGTCAAACGGCCTGCGGCATCCAATTCATATTGGAATGGTACGATGTCGTTTCGATACGGATCGAAGGGCAACAGGCTTGGCATTGACGAGGAGACGGTGGGGACGGTGGATCCCGGGATCGGTGTGACAGCATCGTTATAGTTCGCGGTGGCTCCCAGCGCATCAACCGCTTGGATCGTGAAATAGTACGCTTCTAGCGTCGCCACGGCACCCCCAGCATCGCGCCCATCCCACATCACCGTGTGGGGGCCTGGCAATTGCGCCAGTGCGACGAGGGTGCGGGTGAGCTGATGTGACGGCTCGTCATACAACCGAATCGTGACGTCCATCGGCGTATTCAGACCATGGACCAACGTATAGGAGATCCCCGCCTGCTGGCCAGCGTACGGATCGATGATCGATGGGCTTACGAACACATTGTTGATGCTGATGTGCCGCAAGGTCACCTGCCCGACCGCCGAGGACACCATGACTCCGCTAGCTGCCTCTGTACCTTGAAACTGGTAGGTATACACGCCGTCGGGCGCCAGCGCACCGAGCGTATCTGTCCCGTTCCACGCCTGCGCGATGGCTTGTCCTGTCCCTGTGAAGACCTTCGTGGTGCCACCGATGCTGTTGGTAATCGTGAGTACCCAGTTTACGGGGTAGGTGGCGATTACGCTCATGGTCGTCGTCTCGTTGAGGCCATCGCCGTTCGGCGAGAAGGGATCCGGCGCATCATTGAGGTTGGCCAGATCTAGCAGCCGCACCGTCACGGTATCGGTCGCCGTGGAACCTCCACCGGTCGAGACAACCCGCAACTTGAGCGTGTAGACCGGTTGCGCTAACCCGGTTGTGTTCCATATCCCGAGCTGACCGCTTGCCACCGGGGTGGTCTGCGAGGCGATCGTGGTCCACGTCGCCGGCAAGGCTCCCTCACCGTATTCCAGCGTGTAAGAGCTAAAGGTCGCGCCCCCTGCAGAGCCAACCACGCTCAGCATGGACTGCGCGGGCAACATCGCGAACGGATCAGGCGACTCAATGTGGGCAATCGGCAGCGCGTTATTCAGCGTCACTCTCCCCAGCGCCGGGGCAATCGTCTGTCCTGTTCCCACACTGATTGCACTCCAATGATACGTGTAGGTTCCATTCGGCAGTGCTACCCCGGCCGTATCGTCCCCCAGCCAGTCCTGAGCCACCTGCGGTGCCGTCCCTCCGAACATCTTGACAACTGTGCTGGTGGCATCGGTGATCATGAGATTCCAGTTGGCCGACTCAGAGAACGTCGCACCAAGGGTCGTCGCCCCGCCCGATTGAGAAAACGCGTCCGAGGACTCCTGGGCGTCGATCCACCCAAACGGGGTGGTAAACGGCGCGCCGAGCCACGGTTCAAACGCGACGGTACTACTCACCCCATCACCCGTTCCTGGACCCGCGCCGGAGGGCCCCGACAGATCGCCCCACCAGTTGAGCCGCCCAAGGATCGGCACCGCGCTATTGAGGCCATCAAGTAGATTATCTGTGATATTGCTGTGGGTAATCGTCGGTACTGCGGAGGAGACGGCGACGATTCCATACCCGTCGCTCTGCCGAATGGCCGTGTGCGCCACGGCAGGACGCGAGGCGTTTGCCACGCTCACATTGGCATTATTGAGACCCCCGCCCCCGTACTCGATCACCACGTGGTCGAGTGTCGTTGGTGACTTGACATTATCTAGATTGACACCTCTCCAGAACCCCGGCGTGGGCGTCGCCCCGGTCAGGATGATGGGGGCTGCCGCCGTTCCAACAGCCGTCAACGCAGCCGGATACGAGGCGCCACTGAAGTTGCTGACCCAGCCGAGGCGCAACTCCGCATCCGCGGCAAACTCCAGCCTCGTCCCCGCTTCGATGGTCAGCGTGTAGACCGTGTCCGCGTTTACCGCCCCGCCATGGATGAAAATCGTCGAAGTTGCCGCGTAGGGGAGACCGTCATTCACCAGCGTGAGATCCGTAGTCACAGCACCCCCCACCAGCTCGATGGCCTGGATGCCATTGGCCGTGTAAGTGTTGCCACTGAGCATCGTGGGAAAATTGGTGATCTCAACGTGGAGGGGGTAGGAACCGTTTTGGTCAAAGACATTACCCATCAGTGAAGGTTTCCCTGCGCTCGTGACGAACACGCCGTAGCCATCGCTGAGGCGAATCGTGGAGTTTTGGATGGTGGGGGTGATGGTGGGGGTCGAGAATCCTACTCTGATATTGGCATTATTCGCATCGGCGCCGCCGTACTCGACGGTCGCGTACTCCAGGATGGAGGCAGAAGTAGTCCCTTGGAAGTCGAGCCCGTTCCAGAAACCTGGGGTGGGGGTCGGTGTATTGGCGGTGAAGGTAATGGGTTGCGCTGCCGCACCCTGGGCGTTGAGGATCCCGGCGCTGCCGGCGCTGCCGGAGCCCAAGACCAAGCCGGTATTCGCGTTGAACTTCACCTCAACGCCCGGCTCGACGGTGAGGATCGCGTTGTTGGAGACCGTGACGGTACAGGTCGCGATGAAGGGGCTGCCGGCAAGCGCCCAGGTCGTATTGGAGACAATGGGCCCGCACACATCCGTCGCCCACGCGGCAGGAACAGTTGCGAAGAGGAAAGAGCAGCCAGTCCACAATCCCCAGATCACAGACCGCAGTAACACATGCGGTCGATGATGAGCGGCCGGCTGCGGATTCCTCATGAATGCGTCATAGTTTCGGTTTATCGCGGCAGCGCTCGGTCTTGGGCAGGATCGTTGGAGGATGGGTCGGGTTGCTGGCGAGGATCATTTGCCCGCCGGCTTCCCACGCGACGATGCCGCCTTCCAACACGTACGCGTTGGCGAATCCCATTTCGCGGAGGGTCTTCGTGGCTGCCGGAGCACGGTGGGTGGAGTGAATGCAGTAGACGACAATGGGCTGGTCGTGCGGCAAGCGATTAGCGAGGGAGGCGACCTGGTCATACTTGATGGTGATGGCGTCGCGCAGATGGCCGGCGGCAAACTCATCCGGCTCGCGCACATCCAGGAACGTGACCGGCTTTCCCTGCTCCACCCAGATCTTGACGGTGCCTGATTCTATGTAGGGGGGCGCGGCTTTTGAGGCCTCTTCCGCCCAGATTGGCAGGGCGAGGCAGAGCACGAGTCCAGGCAGGAACAGCGTTTTCAGGAGCGGATAGGCTCCGTTCCGTATGGTCATGTCGGGCCTCTCTCGTGCATGAGCGGAAATCCTTCGACTCCGGTTCGGCTCGCCCTTCGGGCTCGCGCACCGTCGCTTTAGGATGTCGCCCAAATGGCTCCACGAGTGCAACTCAGGAAGGATGGAGTAGGCCGGGCGAGTTGCGAAAGCTAGGCTAACATGTTGGGGCTGAAGCGTCAAGGAGAAAGGTCAGGTCGTCTTCGAGGGACGTCTGTTACTTGCGGCGATACGCTCTCAAATACCGTCTCACATCGTCATGGTCTCCAACCAGATGACAGACGAAGGTGTCCCCCTCCGCTTTCATGACAATTCGCATCCTCAGATCCACACGAATTTCGTACTTATCCCCGTTGATCTTCTTCAATCCGAAGCCAACCGGCACGGCGCCTGTCGCCAACGCGGTGAGAAATTCCTTCAGGGTCCGCACCGCCTTGGCGCGGTCTTGCGGAGGGAGCTTCTTGAGTTGTTTGCGAAAATGGTGGGAAACGGCGAGCCGCTTCACGCGCAACCCGACTTAGGTGAGCAGGCGATCGATGTCGGCGGACGTCTTGAGCTGTCGCCAACCTTTTTTCTTTTCATCCTCGTGCAGCCGGTCCAGTCCTGCGAGCTCCTCAGGCGTGTAACGAGGTTCTAAGTCGACCGGCACCAGGATCAGGGCATTCTCTTTGATTTGGGCCTTCACAATCCTGGCCTCCCCCAAATTGAGCCTGCGGAGCAAGTCGGCAGGTAGATGCAGGTCATTGCGCGCGTTCACTCGTAACGTCACGGTCATCTGTCATTCCTCCTTGCTGTCTTCAAGGATAGCATATCTTCATATGTTCGTCAATGAACATATGCGCGCAGGCGGTCGCGGACCACGAACAGGCCGATGATGCGGCCCTGGTAGATGGTGGTTCGGCTGACTGCGCGAACGCGATGCTCAGATGAAGTCATGGATTGATCTGAATTACTAAGCACCAAATTCCAAATCCCAAGCTCCAAACAAATTCCAAACTACAAATTCCAAATACCAAACCAGGCGTTTGAGATTTTGGACTTGGAATTTGGTGCTTGTTTGGTCATTGGGATTTGGTACTTGGAATTTTTCTACGACTCATAGCCGAGCTGGCGGAGCATGGCGTGGTCCTCCCGCCAGTCCTTGGCCACCTTGACCCACAGCTCCAGGAATACCTTGCGGCCCAGCCAGCGTTGGAGCTCAAGCCTAGCGGCCTTGCCGATGGCCTTCATCCGCTCCCCCTTCCGGCCAATCAAGATCGCCTTCTGGCTGTCGCGCTCCACCAGCACCGTGGCGCGGATGACGGTGATCTCCGGCTTGTCCGTTACCTCCTCCACCAGGACGTCCACGGCATGCGGGACCTCCTGCCACGTGGCGCACAGGACCGGTTCACGGATGAACTCGCGGATGATCTGCTGGGTGGACTGGTCGGTGAGCTGCCCCGGCTCGTACCAGCGCGGTCCCTCCGGCAGCCGCGTCATAAGGGCCTTGAGCAGCACGTCCAGGTTGTCCCCCTTGAGCGCGGAGATGGGAATCATCTCGTCAAAGAGGGCCTGCTTCGCGCACTGCTCCAAGAGCGGCAGGACGAGCGGCTTCCTCACGAGGTCCACTTTATTGATGGCCAGCACCGCCGGCTTCTTCGTTCGGCGGACCTCGTCAAACACCCACTCATCTTCACGGCCGAGTCCTGCGCGCGCATCCACTACCGCCAAGAGGACGTCGGCCTCCTCCAGGACGCCCTTGGCCACCGCGAGGAGGTGGCGCCCGAAGAGATGTTGAGGCTTGTGCCAGCCGGGGCTGTCAATGAACATCACCTGTGCGTGTTTCCGGGTGAGGATCCCCAGGATGCGAAACCGCGTGGTTTGCGGGCGGGGTGAGATGATGGAGACCTTGCGTCCGAGCACGGCGTTGAGGATGGTGGACTTGCCGACGTTGGGCTTGCCGATGATGCCGACAAACCCCGACCGAAAGCCCGGCGGCGATGCTAAGGATGGCTCAATTGGCATGCGCGCGTTTGCGGCGAATCCACGAGAGGAGTTGGTCGCGGCTGAGGCAGTTTAACAGGTGCTTGGGTTCGAGCCACGCCCGCCGCGCGATGCCGACGCCGATGGCGATATGGTCGAGCTGGTCCAGGGTGTGCGTGTCGGTAGAGATGGCCAACATCACGCCTTGCTCCCTGGCGCGCCGGGCCGAGGCCGCATCGAGGTCCAGCCGCTTGGGATATGCGTTGATTTCGACGGCCGTGCGGGTCGCGCGCGCGGCCGCGAACACCGCGTCGAGGTCCACCGCGTAGGCGTCGCGCTGGCCCATGAGCCGGCCCGTCGGATGGGCGATGAGGCTCACGTAGGGATTGCGCATCGCCGTGACGATCCGCTTGGTGATGGTGGATGCGTCCTGTTTGAAACCGGAGTGAATCGAGCCGATGACGAAGTCCAGCCGGCTCAAGAGGCGGTCGGGAAAATCCATCCGGCCGCCCTGCAGGATATCCACCTCGGCCCCTTTGAGGAGCTGATAGCGCCGGTAGCGACGGTTCAGCGCGTCAATCTTGCGCATCTGCTCCCCCAGCTCGCGCTCGCTCAAGCCCCCGGCCACTTTCAGCGACTGGGAATGGTCGCAGATCGCCAGGTACTGATAGCCGCGCTTGAAGCCGGCCTCGGCGACCGCCTCCAGGCTGTGCTGGCCGTCGGACCAGTTGGTGTGGATGTGGAAATCTCCGTGTAGGTCGCTCGGCGTCACGAGCTGCGGCAAGCGCCGGGCCCGTGCCGCTTCGATTTCGCCGGTGTCCTCGCGGAGTTCCGGCGGGATCCACGGCAGTCCGAGGGCTTCGTAGACGTCCGCCTCTTCCCTGCCCGCCATCCGCTTGCCGGTCTTCACGGAGAACACGCCGTACTCGTTGACCTTGAGCCCCTTGCGCACGGCCATCTCCCGCAGGTGCACGTTGTGCTCCTTGGAACCGGTGAAGTACTGCCAGGCGGCGCCGAAGGCGTCCGGTGCCACGACCCGAAGGTCCACCTGCACGTTCTCCGTCGTCAGGATGGACGCTTTGGTGCCGCCCGCGGCCAGCACACGCGCGCACACCCGCAGCGCGGTGAAGGCCTGAATCACCTGGGCGGGCTTGGCGCTGGCGACCAGGAGATCCACGTCGCCGATGGTTTCCTTCATGCGGCGCAGGCTGCCGGCGGGTTCAATCCGCTTGACGGCCGGCACCTTCTGCAACGCCTCCATGACATGGCGGGCCAGCGCCAGGGCCTTCCCAAGGTCCATCCGCTCCTGGCCCCGACGGACGACGGCAATGCCTTTGAGGATGTTCTCCTCTTTTTTCTGCTGGAATCCTGGAAGTGTCGCGAGCCGATGCGCCCGCGCCGCCGTCTCGAGCTCGCGCATCGAGTGAATCCGGAGGCGCTCCGACAGGAGCTTGGCGGTCTTGGGGCCCACCCCAGGGACCTCCAACAGCTCCAGCACGCCGCGCGGGACGCTCCGCTTCAGCTGCTCGAACTCACGGACCGACCCCCGCGCGAGGTACTCACGGATTTTGCCGGCCAACTCATCGCCGATGCCCGGGATGTCCTTCAGACGCTCCTGCTGGCTCACGCGCTCAAGGTCCTCGGAGAGGCTTTCCAGATTCTGCGCGGCTTTGCGATACGCGCGGATGCGGAAGGGATTGGCGCCGCGGAATTCCAGGAGGTCGGCGACCTGGGTGAAGAGCGCGGCGAGCTCGTGTTGCTTCATCCCACCACCTGCGTTGGTCCGCCGTGGGCGGACCACGACGGGAAGCTCTTCGGCTGATCAAGACGGCTTCTGTTGCCAGGGCTCCCCGAGCCGTCTTGATACGTAGGTGGTGGGATCATTGGGTCACCTTGGCGCTTGAGTTACTAGTGTCCTGCGTCAGAAATCCGTTGTCAAAATCACCGCGAGGCGGGTCCTGTCACGCGATTCGCTGGCCGCTCAGCGAATTTCGCTGCGCCAACCAGAAATCGGGGGGTCGCGAAATTCGAATTCGCGGCTGCGCGAATCGCGTGCCATCCGCCCCAGCACATATGCAACGAACTTACAATTCGGGACACTAGAGGCTGCGCTTATGCGAGGGAGACACCGCTGTGGACCTTCTGTGGTTCTGTGGTCTCATCGGAGCGTGTCGTCAAGCGACTTCTGCCAGTCGCGTTCGAGGTTGCCGAGCTTCGTGCGGCACTCGCGGACCAGCGCGTCCTCCAGCGGCACGCCGTCATCCACCGCTTTCAGAATACGTCTGATCCGCCAAAACCCGTAGCGGTCCACCAGGTAGCGCACGATGTTGTGGGATTGCTCATAGGCCAGCAGCACCGTCGGCGCGGCGAGCGTCGTGGAAAACTGTTCCGACAGCTTCCCCCAGGGGATGACCGTCCTGCTGCCCATGGCCTGCCGGAGCATCAGCCACTGCGAATTGCTCCCCTTCCATCCCTCATACTCCGCCAGGCCCTCGTTGAACCAGGTGGGCAGGCGGTCGTGCGTCAGGTCATGCACGAGGGCATGCGTGTACTCGTGCCGCAGCGTCCGCGTCACGGTGTTGCGGTCGAGGTCCGCTCCCGGCAGGGGCACGCGGATTTTCCCGTCGTACTGTCCCGCCACCCAATCCGGCATTTCCTTGCGCAGCTGGCGGAACTGCTGGGCGCTGTACACCAGCACGACCGTCTTCTGCTTGGGCCAGTAGGCGAAGTCGGAGCCGATGGTGCGGCGGGCATCCAGCAGCGCGTCCCGGATATCGTAGCCGGCGGACCGGTCCAACCCGTTGGTGTACCGGAGGTCGAAGTTAAACTGCGAGAGCCGCTCGAATTTCGACTCAATCGGCAGCTCCTGCTCTAACCGCCCCAGCTGTTCCTTCGCCGGCTCAAAGGACGGATTGAGGGCCATCGCCTGCTGCCAGGCGGCCTTGGCTTCTTTGAGATTCTGGTTGTGGTAGGCGATCTCACCGATGAGGAAGTAGGCTTCTGCCGATTTGGGGTCGAGGGCGAGCACGCGGTCCAGAATCTCCCGCGCCTCTTGGAACTGGTTGATTTGGTACGCCGCCTGGGCCGCTTGGAGCTGCACGCGGGCGAGGTTGGTTCGCACCTGGGAGTTGCCGGGATCCAAGCGGACGGCCTCTTCCAGCTGCTGGATGGCGTCGGTGATTCGGCCCTGGTTCGACAGATTCACGCCGTAGTTGTTGTACGCCACGGCCAGCTGCCGGCGCGTGGCGGCAAGGCCCGACGTGCGTTCCAGCTGCTGGCGCAGCTTCAGGATCACTGACGGCCAATCTTTCTCCGCGTCCGCGTCCGTCCCCTCGGCGCCCTGTCCCGCCCGCGGCGCGAGGACGAGCGCGCCAAGGACCGCAAGCGCGGTGAACAGCCGCTGAACGCACAGGGGTCGTCTACTCATGGGCGCGGATCCACTCCACGACGCGTCCCACCACGTCCGAGGCCACGGGCTCGTGGTGCAACTCGTGAGAACATTCGGGAAACCCGATGATGCGTTTCTCGCACGTCAGCCGCGCGGCGAAGGCCTCGCAGGCCGCCACGGAAATCACCCGGTCGGCGGTGCCGTAGAGCACGAGCGTCGGCATCGTCAGCCGCGCGGCAGATTCGCCGGCCTGCTGCATGGCGGCTTGCAGGGCGGCGTATCCGCGCGCGGTGATGCGGTGGTGCACCAACGGGTCGTTCCGGTAGCGGCGCGCCACCTCTGGATCGCGGCTCAACCACGCAGGGTCGAGGCCGGTTGGCATGGACAGCGTCGGCCACACATCCCCCAGGGTCCGGCTCAGCCGCGCTTTCCACTTCGGCACCGGAAACCCCACCCCAAACAGTGGGGACTGCAGAATGCTACAACTCCATGGATGCGGACCCTGCATCGCCCAGTGCACCATCAGCAGACCTCCGAAGCTGTGACCGAATACCGCCAGGCGCGCGGCAGGATTGAGCGGCGCTGCCACCTGCTGCGTGAACGCGTCAAGGTCCTCGACATAGTCGGCGAAGCGGACGACATCGCCTCGACGCCCGTCGGACCGTCCGTGGCCCCACAGATCCGGACAGGCCACCGTCAAGCCCTGGGCCGCGAGCTGTCGGGCAAAGGCGTCGTAACGACCGCCATGCTCGCCGAAGCCATGCACGAGCACCACCAGGCCGCGGGGCTGCGCGGGTTCCCACAGGCGGTAGAACAGCTCACGCCCGCGCGCGTCGTCGCACCAGCTCCCTTCCCGGGCCTGGACGGCCCCCATTACGGCGCCTGCTGGCCAACCTGGACGGGCGCCGCCCGCCCGCCGTCCGCGGGCGTCGGCTGGTACAGGCGCTGCAGGACTGGTTGGTAACGGGCCGCGATGGCCGCCCGCTTGGCCTTGAGCGTCGGCGTCAACTCGCCGGCGGCCTGGGTGAATTCCTGGTCCAGCAAGGCGATCGCCTTCACCTGCTCGAAGCTGGCCAGGTCGCGCTGCAAGGCCTGAATCCGATTCCATAAAAACGTCTGCACCGGCGTCGAGCCGATGAGCGCGGTGGGCGAGTTGAAGGCCCAGCCCTGCGCGCGGGCATACTCGGCCAGCCGCGTCAGGTTCGGGACAATTAAGGCCACACAGTACCGCTCGCGGTCGCCATAGATGAACGCCTGGGACACATAGGGGTCGGTCACGAACCGGTTCTCGAGTTTCTGGGGCGCGACAAACTTGCCCCCGGCCGTCTTGATCAAATCTTTCTTGCGGTCGGTCACCGCGAGAAACCCGTCCTGGTCCATGGCGCCGATATCGCCGGTGCGGAGCCATCCGTCGGCGATGACCGCCTGGGTCTCGGCGGGCTTCTGATAGTACCCCTGCATCACGTGCGGCCCGCGGGTCAGGATCTCGCCGTCCTCCGCAATCCGGACCTCCACTTCCTCGAGCGGCTGCCCGACGGTCCCGAATTTCAGCGCGGTGAGCCGGTTGACGGCAATCACCGGCGAGGTCTCCGTCAACCCGTAGCCTTCCAGGATCACCACGCCCACCCGATAGAAGAATTCCGCAATCGTCTTTGAGAGAGGGGCGCTGCCGGACACGAAGAAACGCAGGCGACCGCCGAGCCGCTGGCGGAGCTTGCGAAAGGCCAAGCGGTCTGCGAGGGCATACTGCAGGGAGAGTCCGACCGGCATCCGTCGGTGGGCGAGGCGATACGGGGCGGCGCGCTCCCCCACCTCGAGCGCCCATTGGGCGAAGCGCCGTTTCAAGGGCGACGCCTGCTGCAGCCCTTCCTGGACCCTGGCATAGAGCTTCTCGAAGAACCGGGGCACGCCCAGCATGACGGTCGGCCGGATGGCCAGCATATCTTGGGGGAGGGTGTCCATGTTCTGGGCATACGCCACCGAGGCTCCGCCCATCAACATCAGATACCACCCGGCCATGCGCTCAAACACGTGGCTCAACGGCAGGAATGAGAGGTGCACATCGGTCTCGCGAATGGGAATCGCCTTCAGGCACGCCGCCGCATTCGAGAGGAAGTTCCGGTGGGAGAGCATGACGCCTTTGGGCTCTCCTGTGGTGCCGGAGGTATAGATCAGCGTCGCGGTGGCGTCGGGCTCGAGCTGCTGGAGGCGATGGGCCAACAACTCCCGGAGCCGCCCCTGCAATTCCCTGCCCGCCTCGACCGCTTCGCTCCACGACCGCTCTTCACCGGCGATCAGCCTGGCCTGATCCATCACGAGGGTCAGGCGGATGGACGGCACTTGCCGGCGCACGGCCCGGAGCTTCTCGGTCTGTTCAGGACTCGAGACGATGCAGACGGTCGGCTGGCAGTCCCTGCAAATCTGCAGGAGGTCATGCTCGGTCAGGCTGGGGTACATCGGCACGGTCCAGGCCCGCACCGACTGAATGGCGAGGTCCGCGATCCCCCACTCGGGACGGTTCTCCGACAGGATCACGATTCGGTCACCCGGATTGACCGGCAGGTTGAGCAGAAACGCGCGCAAGGCCTCCACCGTCGCCAGCGCTTCCTTCCAGGTGATGGGCTGGTAGCCGCTGGGGCGTTTCACCCAGAACAACGGCTGGCGCCCCAGTCGCTTGGCTTGGTCAAAGAACATGGCGGGGATCGTGGAGGAATGCATTGCGGATTGCGGATTGCGGATTGCGGATTGAACGACCATGCGGCCTTCTGATCAACACCCAGGAATTACGGCGTTCTGCTGTTCAAGGTTGTATTGCCCGATGACCAATCCGCAATCGACAATCGCCAATCGAAAATTCCTCAGGTGTTTGAACCAGCTTTGAGAATCCCGTCCTCCAGCCACTGATACCGCTGGGCGAGGACCGCCTGCGCCACTTGGTAGGCCCGCCGGTCGTCGTTGTCCTGCAGGCTGCCAAACAGCGCCTGCACGCGGCGGCGCGACTGGCGGCAGAAGAAGTCGGCGAGCTCGAGTGCGCTTGAATCAGCGGGGTTGCGCTCGCGCATGCGGTGGGCCTTGGAGCAGGCCGCGATGATGGCGAACAGCTCGGCCCCGATGTCCACGACTCGGCCCAGCAACTGCTGCCGATACGCCAAGCGGGCCTGGTGACGGACGGCGCCCTGGAAGAGGACCAGCGCCAGGCGGTGGCTGGCGCGGTCGGCAAACCGCAGGTGGCGGGCCAGCGGCCCTGCCCAACCGTAGCGGCGCAGGCCGAGTCGCAGCAGCTGCTGGCGCGGCCACCACACAATGTAAAAACCGGTCGCACGCGTCAGCGCCTGCAGCTTCGCCGCAGCCGACGCCTTGGGGTCGAGGGCGCGGCCGACCAGCCGCATGTGCGCATCCAGCGCTTCCCGCGCGATAAACAACCGCATGATCTCGCTGGTGCCTTCGATGATGAGGTTGATGCGGCTCTCGCGCATGATCCGCTCCACGGGGTAGGGCTTCTCGCCGCGCGCGCGCAGCGAGTCGGCCGTCTCATAGCCCCGCCCGCCCCGAATCTGGACGGTGTCATCCACGATCTTCCAGCAGGCCTCCGAGCAAAAGAGCTTGGCGATGGCCGCCTCGAGCCGGATGTCGAAGGTCTTGCGGTCGGCGAGCACCGACGCCAGCCAGACCATCGCGTCCATCGCGAAGACGGTCGAGGCCATGTGCGCGAGCTTGTCCGCGATGGCTTCGTGCCGGCCGATGGCGCTGCCCCACTGCTTGCGCTCGTTCGACCACTCGCGCGAAATCGCCAGACATCGCTTCGCGGCGCCGACGCAGGCCGCCGGAAGGGTCATCCGCCCGGTATTGAGCGTCATGAGGGCCAGCTTCAATCCCTGTCCGGGCCCCCAGAGGATGTTGGCGGTCGGGACTTTCAGATTCCGGAAGCGCAGCACGCCGTTCTGGATCCCGTGCAAGCCCATGAATCGGCAGCGGTGCACGACCTCGAAGCCCGGCATGGACTTCTCCACGATGAAGGCCGTGATCTGCTTGCGCTCGCGCCCCTCCACCACCACCGGCGGGGTGCGGGCCATCACGACCACCACGTCCGCGACGGTCCCGTTAGTGCACCAGAGCTTTTCGCCGTTCAGGATGTAGGAGGTGCCGTCTGCGGTGGGTGTGGCCGTCGTGACCATGTTCGCCGGGTCAGACCCCGCCTCCAGCTCCGTGAGGGCGAAGGCCGAGACGGTGCCGGCGGCCAGGCGGGGCAGGTACCGGCGCTTTTGCTCCTCGGTGCCGAACAGCATCAGCGGCTGGGGTGCCCCAATGCTTTGGTGCGCGCTCAGCCAGACCGCCGTCGAGCCGCAGTAGCTGGCGATGAGCGAGATGACGCGGTTGTAATTGACTTGCGAGAGCCCCAGGCCGCCGTAGTCCTTCGGGATCTTCATGCCGAAGCAGCCCAGTCGTGCTAGTCCTTCAATCACGCGGGCGGGGATTTCGCCGGTCCGGTCAATCTCATCCGGATCCACGTGCTCCCGCAAGAAGGCTTCGATGCGGCTGAGATACTCCTCGCCGATACGCCGGTCCTCGGCGGTCTGCTCCGGGTATGGGAACACCACCGGCGTCAGGAGGCGACCCATGAACAGCTCCGCGACAAAACTCGGATGATGCCACTCGGCTTGCCGGGCGGCTTCGGTCACCTCAAGCGCTTCAGGTGCAGCGTGTCCGTGGAAGGTCTGCGCGGCGTCTGTCATATCTACAACACCACAGAGGACACGGAATGTCCACAGAGACACGGAGAAATCCTCTGTGGTTCTGTGGTAATTCTGTGGTTCCGTGGTGTCAGGGTTTTTCTAGCGATCGGTGAATTTCGGCTGGCGTTTCTCCAGGAACGCGCTGACTCCCTCTTTGCAATCCGCCGTGTCCGCGACCTGCCCAAACGCCCGCACCTCGGCGGCGAGGCCCTCCTCCAGCGTCTGGTCGGCCCCGTCTTCGATGGCGGCCAGCGCCAAGCGAACCGCCACCCCGCCCTTGGAGGCGATCTTGCGGGCGAGATCCTTCGCCGCTTTCATCACCTGGTCCTGCGGCACGACGAGATTGACGAGGCCGAGCCGGTGGGCCTCCTGCGCGGTGATGAGGTCGCCGGTGAGGATAAGCTCCGTGGCCTTCGTTTTGCCGATCAGCCGCGGCAGGCGCTGGGTGCCCCCGAACCCGGGGATAATCCCGAGGCTGATTTCCGGTTGGCCGAAGCGCGTGCGGTCACCCGCAATGCGCAGATGACAGGCCATCGCCAGCTCGCAGCCCCCGCCCAAGCAGACCCCGTTGATGGCCGCGATCACGGGCTTGCCCAGCCGCTGCATCTTGGTGAGAACCGCCTGGCCTTTTGCCGCGACCTCCGCCGCCTCCTGTCCTGAGCGCAGCCCCGCAATTTCCTTGATGTCGGCGCCGGCGATAAAGGCAAACGAGCCGCCGCCCGTGAGCACGACGACCTTCACAGTGTCGTTGGTCTTCAGCGCCTCGAGGGTCTGGTCCAGCTCGTGCATGACCTGCCGGCTCAACGCGTTGACCGGTGGGCGGTCAATCGTCACGATCGCCAACCGCTCTTCCACGCTGAGTTTCACGAACGGTCCCGTACTCGTCGCTGGCATGGCGCTCCTTGACTAGTCGGTGTACTCGAAGAACCCTCGCTTCGCCTTCTTCCCGAGGTGGCCGGCGGCCACTTTCCGCTTGAGGAGTGGGGAGGGCCAGAAACGGCTGCCCAACTGCGTGGTCAGGCGCGCGAGCTGCTCCAAGACGACATCCAGCCCCATCTCGTCCGCGACGTGCAAGATGCCTCCCTTCGAGGGCGGAAACCCCAGGCCGGCCACCACCGCCAAGTCGATGTCCGCCGCCGTACAGACCTGCTCCTCGAGGCACCGAATCGCCTCATTGATCATGGGAAGGATGACGCGGTGAACGGACCATGGCCCATTCGTGTTGGCGGCGGCTTTCAGCTCATGCAAGATGGCCTCCAACTCCGGGTCCGCCTGCCCGGCCCGGTCTCCGTACAGGTAGAATCCCGCGCCCGCCTTCGCGCCGTACCGCTTCTTGGCGTAGAGGCGCTCCCACAAGGTCGCCGGCTGCATCCGGTCGCCGTAGGCGTCGACCAAAATCTGCACGACGTCGCGGCAGACATCAAACCCCAAGCTATCCACGAGGGTGAACGGTCCCATCGGAAACCCGAAGGCCACCACGGCGTCATCAATCTGCCGCGGAGTGATGCGGCCTTCCTGGACGCAGAACGCCGCTTCATTGAGGTACGGCATCAGGATGCGGTTCACGAGGAACCCGGGGCACTCATTGACGCGGATGGGCAGCTTGCGCAGGCTCTCGGCAAACCCCGTGACATCGCCGACGGTCTCCTGCGAGGTCTCCAGCCCAGGAATCACCTCGACCAGCTTCATGATGTGCGCCGGATAGAAGAAGTGCATGCCGATGACTTTCTCGGCCCGCTTGGTCGCGGCACCCAAGGCCGAGATGGACAGCGAGGAGGTGTTGGAGGCCAAAATCGCCGTCTCGGGGGCCGCACCGTCCAATTCCTTGAAGATGCGCTGTTTCAGCTCGAGCTGCTCGGGCACGGCCTCGATGACCAGATCCACGTCGCGGAACGGTTCGAAGGTGGTCGTGCCGGTCACCAGCGCCATCTTCTGGTCCATCTCCTCCGGCGTCATCTTGCCCCGATCCACCCGCCGCTTGTAGATGTTCCGGATGACCTCCAGCCCTTTCTCCACGCGCGGCTGGTCCACGTCTTTCAGCACGACCGGCACACCGCTGAAGGTGATGGTTTGGGCAATCTCCGCCCCCATCGCGCCGGCTCCGATGACCGCGGTCTTGTAGATATACATTCGGGTAACGCTCTATTGCGGATTGCGGAATGCGAATTGCGGATTACCGGTATCAATCCGCAATCGACAATCCGAAATCCGCAATGTCTGTCGGTTCATTTGCGTTCCAGCACCATGGCCGCGCCCTGGCCGCCACCGACGCAGAGCGTCGCCAGGCCGAGGCTGAGGCTGCGCCGCTTCATTTCATGCAGCAGGGTCACGACGATCCGTGTCCCGCTCTGTCCCACCGGATGACCCAGCGCAATCGCCCCGCCATTGACATTGACGAGCTCGCGGTTGAGGGTCAGAGACTTCTCACACGCCAGGTAGGTCGCCGCGAAGGCTTCGTTGACTTCGATGAGCTGGATGTCCTTCAGGGTGAGCTTGGCGCTCTTTAAGACTTCCGGAATCGCCAAGGCCGGCCCGAGGCCCATCCGTTCCGGCTCCAGCCCGACGACCGCATACGCCCGAACCGCGGCGAGCGGCGTGTAGCCCAGGGCCTTGGCCTTCTCCGCCGACATGACCAACACACAGGCCGCTCCATCGGCATTGAAGCAGCTGTTGCCCGAGGTGGCGGTCCCGTTTTCCTTGAAGATGGGCGGGTACTGGCTCAAGAGCTGTTCGTTCAGGCCGGGGTTGATGCCTTCGTCCTGGGTGAAGGGTTCCGGTGGGAGCTGCTTGCCGTAGGCTTTCTTCGGCACCATGACCGGCACCAGCTCCTCCTTGAACCGTCCCTCCCGGGCGGCGCGGAAGGCTCGCTGGTGCGACAAGAGCGCGAAGCGGTCTTGATCCTGCCGCGAGATCGAGAATTCCTCGACGAGGTTTTCCGCGGTGCGGCCCATGATCTGCCCGCAGATCGGATCGGTCAGACCTTCCCACACCGTGTCGACCATCTCGGAGTGGCGCAGACGCTTGCCCCACCGCAAGTCGCGGCTGACATAGGGCGCGGCGCTCATGCACTCCGCCCCGCCGGCGAGCTGGATGTCGCGATCCCCGCAGCGGATGTTCTGGGCGGCGTTGATGATGGCCTGCAGCCCGGAGGCGCAGTTGCGCTGCACGGTGTAGCCCGGCACCTGTTTTGGAACCCCGGCCATCAGCGCAATCACGCGGGCGACGTTGGGCGCGTCAGACGATTGCCCGACGCAGCCGAAGATCGTTTCTTCCACATCGCTGGGCTTGAGGTGCGTCCGCTTCAGCAGCTCCCGGACCACGATCTCGCCCAGACGCTGCGCGGTGAACTCCTTCAACGCCCCGCCGAAGACCCCCTGGGGCGTCCTAACTCCATCAACGATGACGACTTCGGGTGACATCAGGGGGTTATCCTACCGGCGTCTCTGGGGCTTGTCAATCGAGACGGTTCTGGTCCGTGCGCCGGGCCGGTCTCCTGCCCTGGCGTTCCGGGGGAGCGCGCGGGCTCATCCATCATCCCGACCAGCCGCTTCAGGGCCGGCAGGTGCCTCAGCGCCTCCTCTTCACCGCGCCGGATGAACTTCTCCGGGTGATAGAACTCGAGCCAGTGGGAGCCCGGCAGGGCCGGCCGGAGGATGACGTCGGCCTCGCGGCAGGCCGTCTCGGCCATGTGGTACTCCATGCACTGCATCGCGCGCATGATGACGTCAAACACCAGGGGCGAGACCGACCGCTTCAATTCGTGCCACAGGTGGATCACCATCCGGACAGGAAAGCTGCGAGCGGCCAGCTGGGCGTCCCACTCGGTGCGGCGCCGTTCCACGTCCTCCAAATGTGCGACCAGCTCGGCGGTGGTGGGAAAGACGGTGACGGCGATCACGCGGTTGGCGCCCGACCGTTTCAGCACGCTGACGGGAACCGGATTGACCACGCCGCCGTCGAGACAGAGCTTGCCCTTCCGGGTCACCGGTTTGAAGATGCCGGGAATCGACACCGACGCGCGCACCGCCTCCGCAATCGACCCGGAGTCAAAGACCACCTCTTCACGGGCCATGGGGTCGGAGGCTACGACTTTGAGCGGCAGCCACGTCTGCTCAAAGGTCTTGCCCGCAAAATCCTCTTCCAGCCGCGCCATGAGCTGGGCGCCTTGAATCGGGCCGCCGATGAGCGGTCCTGTGATCAGGCCCAGGATGACACACGCGATGAATCCGAACAACATCCCCGCCAAGAAGCCGGCCATCAACCCCATCAGGATGCCGGCCACAATGCCGATGATCAGACTCACGACCGGCAGCCCCAGATCAAGCACGAACAGCTGCCGAACATCCCAGGGGTTCTTGAACCGCATGGCCATGCGCTCGAGCTCCTCGGCCGATCGCCCGGACGCCCACAACCCGCCGATCATCGCGCCGATACTGGAACCGGCGATCAGATCGACCGGAATCTTTTCGCGTTCCAGAACCTTCAGGACGCCGATGTACGCCAACCCGAGCGCCGCCCCTGAGCCCAGGGCCAGGCCGACCAACAGGCCGCCCAGCTCGCGGGCCGTCCGTCGGACAGTCACGGCATACGGCGATTCGCGGCTCTCGAGCAACCGCAGGAACTCCTCGGTCGTCAATCGTTCCGGTCCCGAGGTGATGTGCGGCAACACCACGTTGACCGGATGCCCCAGCGCCTGCGCCACTTCACCCGGCCCCATCCGGTCTCCCGAACTCTCCATGAGGTTCAAGACGACCTTGAGCTGCTCCGCCTGCGAGTTGACGGCTTCGCGCAGCTGCCGAATGAGTGCGTTGGTGCGGATGACGTTGGGCTTGGCGCAATCCGTCACCAGATACGTCAGGTCCGCCTGCGTGAGGGCCTTGAGGACCGTCGCATCAATGTCCACCGGCAGGTCCATGAGAATGTAGCTGTAGTGTTTGGTCAGCGCGCTGACCAGCGGGGCTACGAACGATTCGCCCTCCGCACCGGCCGTGAGCTCCGCGGCGTAGAGGAAGTGGAACCCGGCGGGATGCTCCAGGACTTCATGCTCGATCGTTTCCTCGGACAGGAAGCTGCCGCGCGTCACCGGCACCATCCGGGTGCGCTTGGGCATCCCGAGGAAGCGGCTGACTTCGCCTTCTGGCGTTACGAAATCCACTAAGACCACCTCGCGGCCCGTCTCCCGCCGCAGGGTGGCGGCCAGCGCGACGGCAAACAGCGTGCGCCCCACCCCCTTGGCCGCGCTGTAGATCGCCACGACCGTGGCTTCGACCACCCCATCGGGCTGGCTCTTGGTGCGCAGGCGCTTCGACAGCAACCGGCTTAGGTAGAGCACCAGGGAGGGGATCTGGTTAATCAGCTGGTCGAAGTCCTTCTTCCCCAACTGCAACACGAGCGTGTCATTCAGGGCCTCGACGGTCGCCGAGTGGTTTTCGCCAGTCAGGAGGGAAATCTCCCCGAACGTATCGCCGTTGTGCAGCACCGTGTAAATGTGCTTCTGCCCATCGGCTTCGGTGAAGACCTGCAGGCGTCCTGAGGCGACGATGTAAAACGCCTCCGCACGGTTGCCTTCCTCATAGATCCGTTCACCCTTCTTGTGCTCCACCAGGCGGGAGCGCAGCGCCACCAAATGCAGCTGTTCATCCGTGCAGGACGCAAACAAGGGGATGCGCTTCAGAATGGCCAGCTTGTCTTGGGGCCGCGGAAACTCCGTCATCGTCATCCCACCACCTCTTTCGACGCCTCCGCCGAAGGCGGAGTGCCTGCCGACCGCAGGTCGGCAGGCGGACGCTGTGCGTGATCTGTATTGGTGGACGCTGTGACGTTCGCACAGCGTCCGCTAGAAAGAGGTGGTGGGATCATGGGGACGCTCCCGTGTACGCCAGGCCGCCGCGGAGGGCACGGAGGCGGTCGGGGCGGTTTGTCACCAGACCATCCACGCCCATCCGCACAAGCCTCCGGGCTTCCGACAACCGGTCAACCGTCCACGCGTGGACCCGAAGGCCGGCTCGATGCGCCTGCGCCACCAACGCCGGCGTCACCAGCGAGGCGTGAGGATGCACCGCGACGCATCCCAACGCGACGGCCCGTCGCAGCGCCCGGGTGGCGCGCCGTCGGCACAAGAGCGCCCGCGCGATGCGCGGATGCGCGGCCTTCAGCCGCTGCACGAGACCCGCGTCGAATGACGACACCAGCACCCGCCGGACGGCGCCCGTCCGCCTCACGCAACGGACCACCCGGTGCACCAGTGCGGCCTTCCGGGCGGTGCGCTTGAGCTCAAGATTGAGCCGGCATGACCGGGGCACGAGGCGCAGCACCTGCGACAGCAGCAGCACTCGTTCACCCGAAAAGCGCGGCGCAAACCAGGCGCCGGCATCCAGCCGGGCGAGCGCGCGATACCGCCACTGGGACAGCCGCCCGCGCCCGTTGGTCGTGCGGTCAAGGTGCGCGTCGTGGAACACCACCAGCCGCCCGTCTTTGGTCATCTGCACGTCCAGCTCGATCATGTCCGCCCCCAACTTCACCGCGCGCTCGATGGCGGCTCTGGTGCTTTCCGGCGCTTCAGCCGACGCGCCCCGATGCGCAATCACACTCACGCGCCGCCTCGGCATCATCCCACCACCTCTTTGAACCACGAAGTGGCCTGGCCACTTCGTGGTGCCGAGCACGGTCACCAGCTCACCCTTCTGTCCCGTGCCCTGAATCCAACCCACGCTTTCCACACGGTGCTCGCCACCAGCGCCGCTGACAATGCCTCACGGCCCTCGCCTCTCGGAACGCAGCGGCGCTGGTTCAAAGAGGTGGTGGGATCACCGTCGGCGAAGCTCAACTGGCTCCCCCCGTCGCGCGCGCAGAGCCGAGTCGGCTGAGGCGTTCCGGAGAGCCAGTTCCACATAGCCGGCTGAGCCGGCCAGCGCCACCAGCTCTCCCGCGCTACCCTCCGCATATGAGGATACCACACGGACCGGTTTCCGGCGGAAACGGACCTGCCACCCGGCGGGCTCTGCCAGCAGGTTCGATGGCAGGTTCGTGATGAGGTTCCCGAATGCGTCGCTGAGGAGGAGGCGCCCGTACTGTGCTGTCGTGGTGCGTCGCACGGCCGGCAACGCCAGGCGCTGATACCGGCGCACCGGCACCCCCAGGCGTTGCACGGGGCAGCCGCGCGCCAGATGCGCGCTCACCGGCGCGATGATGTCCCGACCATGGAAGGTGCGGCTGACCTCGGAGAGCCAGTACCGACGCTGGGTCAGGCGCACCAGTGACAGGCGCGCGGCGCGCTGGAAGACCAGCGACAACAGGCCGTTGTCCGGCCCGACGAAGAACCAGCGGTCGGCGCGCCCGGCGATCAGCGGCCGGTCCGTGCCCACGCCGGGGTCCACCACGCACGCAAACACCGTCCCCGACGGAAACCAGGGCGCGGCGGCTGCCAGGGTGAAAGCCCCGCTCAGAATATCCTGCGGCGGCACGTCATGCGTCACGTCAAGGAGCTGGGCCTGTGGGCACCGTTGCGCGATGACGCCCTTCAGACTCGCGACATACCAGCCGCGCGTCCCAAAATCCGTCATGAGCGCGATGAGAGGACGGCGGGCTGCAGCCATCGGTGAAAAAACTCCGCCACACGGGTTGCGTACTCGTCGGGATGTTGGAACCCAACCCCGACGTGGCCGGCCTGGGCATGGAGCCACTGTTCCTTCGGACCTGGCCACGCCGCGTAGAGCTGGTGCGCCTGCTCCGGGGACACGGACTGGTCTTCCATGCCGTGGATGATCAGCAGCGGCTGGCGGGCGCGTGTCGCCACGACGGCCGGGTCGACCTGCGACAAGGGCCGGCCCAGCGCCAGGGCCAGTCCGGCCCAGGTCACGCGGGCAAACACCGACGGCAGGTGGTAGGTCCTGCGGATGGATTGCGCCAGCACCGGAAACAGCCGGGCGTACGCGGAATCGACCACGACGGCCTTGATGTCCGGAAACTGCGCCGCGGCCTGACAGGCGACCGCCCCTCCCATGGACAATCCCAGCAGGCCAACGGGCAACGCGGCCAGCGCTGGATTCGCCCGGCACCACTGCACGATCGCGTCGATATCCTTGACATCGCGCGTCCCAAACGTGCACCAACCGCGCCGGCTGCCGTGGCCCCGCAGGTCGAACAACATCATGGTGTAGCCGCGCCGGCACAAGCTCTCAGCGATGGACACCAGCTGCAGCCGATTGGCCTTATAGCCATGGCAGGCGATGATGACGCCGCGTGCAGCCGACGCCTCAAGTATCCACCCCTCAAACTCCTGCCGGTCATCGGCGATGAACGTCACGGTCCGAGGCGCAGGGGTGACAGACGAGGCCATGAGGAACTGCGGAAGAGGATGCAGAGTCCGGTACGTCGAGAGAATGCCCCAGCCAATCAGCGAGAGTCCGGCGAGACCTGCGAGCCACCACAGCACTGGTTACCCGTGCGTTGAGGCGGTGTGGACGTGCTGCTGCACGAAGTGGGCGAGGGCGGAGCGGTCGTGCTCGGTGATGTCGCTGAAAAAGATGGCCACATCGTAGCGCCGACGGCGCGGCTGCGGCGTGCTCGGCTCGGTGCGCACGACCACCCCCTGACAGGCGATGCGGCCATGGTGGGGATTGTCCGGCACCTCCAGCCGCACTTGCAATTTCGTCATCGGCGGCAGAAACCGCGTTAAGGTGCAGTAGGCCCCGGAGGCGCTGATGTTCGTGGTCTGCACCACCATGTCCCCCGCGGCATCGGCGAGGATGATGGGCAGCTGTTTGGCCAGCCGCGGGGCGGCGCGGCGTTCACGTTGGCTCATCCCACCACCTCTTTGAGGCACTGCGCTGCGTGAATGCACAGCGCAGGCCGGCTAACTGCAGTTGGCCGGCGTCTGCCTGTCGGCAGACGCGTACAAAGAGATGGTGGGATCATCCCGGCGGCCACCGCATCGAGCGGCCTCCCAACAGATGCAGATGGAGGTGAGCGACGCTCTGGCCTGCCTGGGGCCCGCAGTTGAGGACCAGGCGGTAGCCGGTGTCGGCCACGCCGCACTGTTGAGCCAGCCGATTGGCCATCAAGACCGCGTGCGCGACGACGGGAGCGCTGGTTTCCGTCAGCTCCGACGTCTTGGCGATATGCGTCTTCGGCACAATCAACACGTGGGTGGGAGCCTGCGGATTAATGTCATGAAAGGCGACGAGCTCCTGGTCCTCTGCCACGATCGCAGCCGGGATTTGGCGCTCGACGATGCGGCAGAACAGACAGTCGCTCATCCCACCACCTCTTTCGGCGCCTCCGCCGAAGGCGGAGTGCCTGCTGACCACAGGTCGGCAGGCGGACGCTGTGCGCGATCTGTATCGGTGGACGCTGTGACGTTCGCGCAGCGTCCGCTAGAAAGAGGTGGGGGGATCATCCAGCGGTGGGCGTCCCACTGCCCTGCTCGGGTTTCGCCGCCTCACCCTTGGCGGCGGCGGCCGGCTGTTCCTCCGCCGGTTTTTCGTCCGGTTTCTTGGCCTGCGACTCGGCTTGTCCTTTGGCCGCCGCCGCGGCGGCGTCGGCTCCAGCTTTCGCCTTCGCCGTTTCCCAGCAGCGCTTCTTGCAGAAATACTGCCCGTTCCGGTAGTACCATGTCTTCTTGCTGAGCCGCTTGGCGCAGGAGGCGCACGCGCTCGCTCGATTCGCCATCAGACCCTCACTCTTGTTGATGGGGGAACTCCCCCAATGGACATTGTGGACAGGCCGGATTCCGTCGGTGGCAGTAGCGTTTACCGACGGCGACCAACAACGCGTGCAATTCGTTGCACAGCGCGGGCGACACCGGCAGGCGGTCCATCACCATCCGCTGAATCTGCTCGTAGGATTCGCCGCCGGCGATGAGATGATGGCGCCTGAACACTCGCCGCGTGTACGCATCCACGACCACCACCGGCTGCTGGCCGGCGTAGAGCAGGATCGCATCCGCCGTCTCCGGGCCGATCCCCGGGAGGTCCAGCAGCTCCCGGCGAAGCCGCCATGGCTCGCCGCGGAACATCCGCGCGCTTGAAGCGCCATACCGACGGACATACCAGCGGCTGAAACCCTGCACGCGCGCCGCCTTCTGCCGGAAACATCCGCTGGGGCGGACCAGCCGTTCCAATCGCCCTCGCGGGACGCCTGCCAGCGCGTGGGCCGTCAGTACCCTTGCGGCCCGCAACCGCGCCAGCGCCTGTTCAACGTTGTGCCAATTGGTGGCCTGCGTTAAAATAGCCCCCACCATGACTTCAAAGGGGGTCGTGGCCGGCCACCACCCTTGGGGTCCAAGCGCTCGCCATAACCGTCGGTAGATCCGCCTCAGTGACGGCACACGAGCGCGCACGACTCCCATCGGTTGACGTATGATAGCATAGCTCTGCCCCTTTGGCTAGAGGTCAGGGGTGAGCGCGCTGAAGGTTGCTTTGAGCGACGTGGGGTGACCGGAATCATCACACGTATCCGCGATCGCCAAAGGGGCGTGGTCAAACCCGGAGGACGAACATCATGAACCGGTCTCCACGTCGACGAAGAAGCGCGTGGCCGCGCATCGCGCCGGAAGCGGAGTCGTTTGGCAAGCTCGTGGCCGTCGCGCGGAAGCTCCAGCGCCCGGATGGCTGTCCCTGGGACCGCGCCCAAACCGTCGATTCCCTCCTGCCCCACTTGGTGGAGGAAACCTGGGAGGTCTTTCAGGCCGTTCGAAGGGGCGGGCGGCGGCAGGTCCAGGAAGAACTCGGCGATACGCTTTATACCGTCGTGTTCCTGGCGTTGCTGGCGGAGCGGGACGGCCGGTTGACGCTCGAGGAGCTGCTGCGACGCACGCGCCACAAGATGATCCGGCGGCATCCGCACGTGTTTGGCCCCGCACAGGCGCAGAACGCCCAAGACGCTTATGCGCATTGGCAGGCGGCCAAACGGCGGGAACGCAAGAGCCGGTCGCCTTCGAAACGGCTGAGACCCTTGCTCGTGGCGCTTTGGGAACTGCTCTTGCCACGCCGCGACTCGCGCGGCATTCAACGAACGCTCACGCAGCTGACGAACGCGACCCACACGACGCGGCCGCCGCGACGACGCGGCGCCCACCGGCTCAGTAGATCGTCCACTGCACCCAGCGCCAGCCCAAGGCCAGCACCAGGCCGATCATCAGCCCCAAGAGCAGGTCGGGGACCCGAGGATTAAAGATAGGTACTTGCACGACGTCCTCCCACAGCTTCGGGAGGTATTCTAGCGAGTTTCTCCGACGGGCGTCAATCAAAATTTCCCCCCTCACCGTCGGGCGCACCTCTCCAAGAAACCCGCTCGTGTCTGTTTCTGTGGGAGCGTGGGAGCGGCGTAAGGCGAACGGTCGAACTTCCAACAATGACGGTCTTCTCTTTTTTTGAGCGGCCACGCTGGAGCAGGCAGGCGGTACGACGGGTGGACCTCCTTTCGCGTTTTCTTTCCCTGACCACTGTGGGTGGAGAGGTCTTCGCGCAGCCGCGAATTCAGATTTTTCTCAGCAGGGCGTGTCGTCCACATGAGAAAAATCTGCTGAGCGGCTAGCGAAGACCTCGACGGGACCCACCATACAAAAAACTGGGGCTGCCCCGCATGCGCGGGACAGCCCCAGGCCTTTGTGCTCCTAGGCGTGCCTTACTTCACGACAAGCTTCAGACCGCCTACGACGCTCAGAATCACCAGAGCCAGCTTGAACGTCCCAAAGTCATAGTGCAGTCCGACCGTAATTCCTAGGATGGCACCAATCAGCACATCCACAACACGATCTGACAGTTTCATTCTCGCCACTCACCTCCTCAATAGACGTTTGTCTAGCTTCTAGACTTCTGTCTACCTGAGAGCCTATGGAGCCGCACCTCCTTGGGTTAGCTCTCATAGAGAACTATACCACATTTTTGGCTTCGTGGCAATATTTTCTCTAAGAGGCTTATTTATAACACGTTAGATTAACTACGACGTGGTTCTAAGGTGGGTGCGAGGAGCAGAAAGACGCTCAAGATACCTAGACAGAAGTTGTCTAGTTTTGTCGTTGAGCTCGTTGAACACGAGCCCTAAATAGAACTGGTCGCTCTGCGGCACGTCTTCAAACCAGACGATCTGGGCCCTCAGGTCGAGGGCATGGGCGCCTGGACCCAGATCCAATTCCACGGCCATCGGCGTGGCCACCGGCTTTGCGGTGGGACTGAGACACTTGAACCCGCCGAGGCTGAGGTCTTTGGTGAGGGTCTCGATGACTTTCGCCTCGCCCTGCGGGTACAGGCGAACAGGCATGTGGCAACGGATGCGCGGAGACCGCCGGCGCTCCTGCGTCATAACATCCGTATGATAGCATGTGTTGCGCCGGCTTTCAACCCCACCAGCTCTTTGGTAGTGGGCCAGTTTGACACCACAGATGACGCCATCGCTGTAGAGCACGAGTGACGAAGGACGAGAGACGAAGGACGAGTTTGTCCCTCGTCCGAGCGAAGCGGTCGTCCATCGTCCTTCTGATCGTTGTGGTGCTGTGGTGTCGAGGCGTCGTGTTAGGACAGTACAGGGAGGGGCTTGCCCCGTCCCAATTGGCCGGGCGCATCGGAGATTCCCAACAGCCTTCCGAAATCGCGGGGACGGTGCGTCGTGCTTCCGCGTGACGACGCCGCCAATTTGGGACGGGGCTTGCCTTTCCTGTGCCGGTGGGCTACAATTCATGTGTGGACACGACCGAAGGATGGTTCCGTGGGAGTCGGAGCCGTCCTTCACGCGCCCGATGCAGCGATGCGAGCCAGCTCGACCTGGCGGAGTCATAACGGCATGAGGCGTCTGTAGACGGGATGTATCTTGAATTCCTTGGGTTGCGCGAAAAACCGTTTTCGGTGACTTCCGACCCCTCCTTTCTCTATCTCTCCAAACGCCACCGCGAAGCGCTCTCGCACATGATCTACGGAATCCGCGAGCGCAAAGGCTTCATTGAGATCACCGGTGAAATCGGCACGGGCAAGACGACCCTCTGCAAGGCGCTCCTGCGCCAACTCGACCCCAACACGAAGACCGCCCTGATCCTGCATTCGGGACTGTCGGAGCTGCAGTTGCTGCAGGCCATCGTCCAGGATTTCGGGCTGGACCCCATGCGTAATGACCGCCTGCACATGTACAACAGCCTCAACCGCTTCCTCCTGGATCAGGCGGTCCTGGGCAACAACATCGTCCTGATCATTGACGAGGCGCAGAATTTGAGCCTCCGTCTGCTCGAGCAAATCCGCATGCTCTCGAACCTTGAAACCGACAAGGACAAACTCATTCAAATCGTCCTCGTGGGCCAGCCGCAGCTGCGCGACAAGCTCAAGTCCCCCGCCCTGCAGCAGCTCCAGCAGCGGATCGGGGTGCGGTACCACATCCTGCCTCTGGACCTGGATGAAGTCGGCACCTACCTGGGACACCGCCTCCACGTCGCCGGCTCGGACGGCAGCCTGCGCTGGATGGATGAGGCCATCGAGGAGGTCTATCGGTGTTCGAAAGGCGTGCCGCGGCTGATCAACCTCATCTGCGACCGGGCCCTGCTGGCCTGTTATGTCTTCCGCGTCAAAGAGGTGGATCGCGGCATTATTCAGCGCAGTTACCAGGAGTTGATGGGACAGGTGTCGGTCTCTAGCGACACGACTGAGGTTAAGGTCTAAGCGATGATCCCAACCACCTGCGTGGTCTGCCGAAGGCAGACGTTCCAGTCGCCGCCACACGGCCAACAACCTCCCACGGCGACTGGAACCAGCCGTGGGCTCCACGCAGGTGGTGGGATGATCCCTCCACCTGTCGATTTGCCGAAGGCAAATCAAAGGCTGAGACAACGGACGATTGGCCTTTCAGGCCAACGACAGGTGGGGGGATGAGCCTGATTGAAGAAGCGTTGCGGCGGGTCCAGGACATCGGTCCTCCGGCCCGGGCGCCCAAACCGCCGGAGGCGCAGCCGCCCTCACCACCGACGCCGCCGTCCCAACCGTCTCCGGTTCCGGCAACGTCCTCATCGGGGCCGGCACCTTTGCCCTCGGCTCAGATGACGGCGTTTGCGGTGAAGTGGATTGGTGCCAGCGCGGTGTTGGCCGTCGTCGTGGGAACAGGACTATGGACGTACCGCGTGATGATTACCGTAAAGCCGACGACGGTCACCCTGCCCCATCAGTCCCAAGCGGACTCTGCAACGGCGCTGGCCTCCACCACGGCCTTTGCCGCCTCGACACGCTCCCTGCCCCCGCTTGAACCGAAGCCTCCGACGCTGAAATTGAGCGGGATCGTCCGGGGAGCGGGCGAACCGTTTGCGATCATCAACGATCACATCATTCAAGTGGGGGACAGCGTGGAGGGTGCCACCCTCGTCGCCGTGAAGGAGGATGCAGCGACGCTGCGGTGGCTCGACAAGGAACTGGTGCTGCGAACGGCCCGCTAAGCGAGGAGTTTGTAGACGACGTCGTGCTTCCGGCAGCGGTCCTTCATCTGCACGCCCACCGATTGTCCCGCCGCCCCGTCCTGAATCTCCTGCCGGTCCACCTGCATTGAGCTGACCACCTGCTGAAAATCCGTCGTGTGGCCCTTCACGTAGATGGTCTCCCCGACCCGCAGCGGGGCCGTCAACTGAATGACCGCCGCGGACGGCTTGGCAAAAAACATCTCCACCCGGCCGATCTTCTCCATCTCGGGTTCAGCCATTCCACCCTCCTTCAATGAGGCTATCAGTTACGGAGCCCTCCACGGGCGGCGTAACTGATTCGGCCGAATTGAACCCTTGACATGGGTACCCATGTCAAGGGTCGCATCCCGCCCCACAACTTACGTCGCTTCCGCTCCGTAAGTTGTGGGGTCATGCAACCACCCGGCGGATCGCCCGCCACATCAAGGATTCCGACAGGCCGTCGCGCACGGTCACCCTGCCAATACGAACCGGTAGGACCCAGCGGACCCGTCCGTGGATGAACTTCTTGTCATGCGCCAGCGCCCGTCGAATCGCCTCCAGCGGCACGCCGCTGGTCCGCGTGGGAAGGCCGACCCGCTGGAGCAACCGGGTCAGGCGAAGCGCGTCGGCGGCGCGCATCAGACCCATCGACGCGCTCAGGTCGGCGGCACAGGCCATCCCGATCGCAATCGCCTCGCCGTGCGTGAACCGCCGGTAGCCGGTCGCGGCTTCCAGCGCATGGCCGAGCGTGTGGCCGAAATTCAATTGCGCCCGCAGGCCCGTCGTGTCGCGCTCATCGCGGCTGACCACCCGGGCCTTGATGCGGCAGCACCGCTCCACCATGACGCGGTCCGTGCGGACGCTGCCGCGCACGCACGCCTCGACATGCGACTCGAGAAACCGAAACAGCGCAGGATCCGCGATGGCGGCGTACTTGATGATTTCCGACAGACCTGAGCGTCGTTGGCGCGGCGGCAGCGACGCCAGCAGGCCCAGATGATTCACAACGAGGCGCGGCTGGTGGAACGCCCCCACCAGATTCTTCGCGGCGGGCAGGTCCACGCCGACCTTGCCGCCGATGGCGGAGTCCACCTGAGCCAACAGCGTCGTCGGCAGCTGGACATAGGGAATCCCCCGGCGAAAGACGGCCGCCACAAATCCGGTCAGGTCTCCCACGACGCCGCCCCCGAATGCCAGCAGGACCGGCGTGCGCATGAGCGACCGCCGGGCCATTTGACGGAGCACCCGCTCGGCCATCGCATAGGACTTCGTGAGCTCCGACTCCGGAACGGTGATCGTCTCCAGGTGCCAGCCCGCGCGCGACAGCGGTCCCAGCACCTGGCGGCCGTAGCGGTCCAGCAACGACCGATGGGACACCACCCATCCCCAACGGCCCAGTCCCAGCGCGTCCAGCCAGTCGGGGAGCTTGGCGTAGGAGCTCGCCACACGAATGGTGTACGAACGAAGGTCCAGCGACACGCGAATCGAGCTCATGTGGACGTCAGGAGGGTTCGTGGGATGCCGATGTCCTCAACCACCACCCGGCCCACATGCGCCGGGCCGTCGCCGAGGAAGAAGCCGCGTTTCGCGCACCCGAATGCCACGGTCACCGTCGCCTTGACGGCCACCCCGTGCGGGCGGCCGGTATCGGCGTCCAGGCCTGAGGGGACGTCGGCGGACACAATGGGCGTGCGGGACGCGTTCATCAGGTCAATCACCCGGGCGTAGAACGGGCGGACGTCGCCCTGGAGCCCGATCCCCAAGAGCGCATCCACCACCACCAACGCTCGCTGCATGTGTGGCACGATCTCCGTCAGGGCATCCTCTGAGCCGGCTTCGAGCAAGGGCACGGACAGCGCGGAGAGGATGCGGGCGTACACCGCCGGCTCGTCACGCAGCCGGAGGGCGTCACCCGCCAGCACGACCTGCGGCTGACAGCCCTGCTGGAACAGATGCCAGGCCGCACTCAGACCATCGCCCCCGTTGTACCCCGTGCCGCAACACACGAGAATCGGTCCCGGTCGGTTCGCGCGCAGGGTCTGCACGGCGCGGGCCAGTGCTTGTCCCGCATGATTCATGAGCAACACCCGTGGAATCCCGATGGTGTGGATGGCGGCGTCATCAATGCGTTGCATCTGTGCGACGGACACCGCGGCGAGCGCCGGAGAGGAAGCGTCTGTGCGGGGAATGGTGTGCCCCATCAGGGGGCTCCCGGCGTTATTTGGCTGGCTTGGTCGTCGGCTTGGCCGGCGGGGCGGCTTCAGGCGTCGCCTCGGCGGCTGGCGCTTGCTTCGCCGCCGCTCCCTTCGGGGCCGCTTTGCGGGCCTTGATCTTCTGCTGCTTGATCTTCGGCAGGCCGAACACCGAATGGCCCTCGTCCCATAATCCCTTACCCATGAGATGGCGGACGCGTTCGTGCCGCTTCAGGACGTTGCGAAGCGTGCCGGTCTTTCCGCCGGGGCGCCGGAGTGATGAATGAATCGACATGTCAGGACCTCGAGGTGCGTGTTACAGGCTTCGGATAAAACAACCTTGGTAGCGTTCTTTCAGCCGCGCGAGCTTGGTGGCCGCCGTGGCTTTGGTCCGAAACGGCCCGATGACCAAGACCACACGGTCTTGCTTTGTGATGAGAAACGCCGCTTCGCCTTGCTGCTTGAGCCGTTGCAGTTCCCGATGCGCCAGCTTGAGCTGGCTGTAGCTGACGACTTGGACGCCAAAGCCCATCGGGGCGGATGCTGCGGCGACGGCTTTGGGTGCGGCAGTTTTCTTGACTCCTGCCGGCGCCTCCGGAGACCCTGGCGCCGCAGGACGGGCGGGTGCTCTCGGCGCCTGGGGCGTTGCCGGCGATTCCGCGTTGTCCGTCGCGGAGGGTCCCGCCGATGCGGGCTCACCGCTGGCCGTGGACACGGGGGGCAGCAAGGGACGTTCGGTCCGCGCCAGCCGCTTGCCGCGCTCCACACCCATCGCGAACACCACCGAAGACCCCAGCAGTGCGACGATCAGGAGGAGCACGGCTTGGTCATGCCGGACCGCCACCGTTCCGATCGCCGCGTACTGACGACGCGGGGCCGCTTGTGGCGGCAGGTCAAATAACTCGGGCTGTGTCGACTCGTCCATCACCTTCACGTCGCGTGCCAGGCCGCTTCATCCTATGATCGACATCGAAAAGGCAACCGGTTATTGTAACGAACTTGACGCTCCACCGTCAAGCCCCATTACGAGAAGGTACTGTCCTAGCACGCTTCGCTACACCACAGATGGCACAGAATCCACACAGAGGCACAGAAATCTTACCGACGGAATTCCTCTGTGCTTCTGTGGAACTTCTGTGGTTCTGTGGTGTCAATGATGAAATTAAGACACCACCTACGAGGATCCGGAACCAGCCCGATGCTCCGTCCCGCTCAGCAGCCGCTGCAGATTGGACCGGTGGCGCACCAACACCAACAAGGCCAGGACGGCCCCGAAGACGACTTCCACGTGCGTACGGTGCAGCCCCAGCTGGCTGAACGGAATCGCGACCGCTGCCGCCAGAGAGGCGACGGACACATAGCGGCACAGCGCGAACACCGCCACCCAGACTCCAACGATCAGCCCTGCGACCAACGGCATGCTGCCCAGCAGCGCACCCATGGTCGTGGCGACGCCCTTGCCGCCACGGAACCGCAGGAAGCACGGAAAATCATGGCCCAGCACCGCGACCACTCCGCAGGCCAGCGCCACGCCTGGCGTGGGAGCACCCAGCAGCCAGCGGGGCACCACCGCGGCGGCAAGGACCCCTTTCCCGAGGTCCACTAGATAGACCACGGCGCCGACCGCGCACCCGGCGGCGCGCATCGCATTGGTCGCGCCGACGTTCCCGCTGCCCACCGTCCGGATATCGACGCCCTTGGTCACCTTAACCAAAAGATAGGCCGTGGGTATTGATCCGAGGAGATAACAGACGGCCAGCGCAGCAGCCAACCCCATCGGGCTAGTTCAGCAACCGCATCCCCATGCGGATGTAATCCAGGCCCGAACACACCGTCAAGAGCGCCGTCGCCATGAGCAGGTGTTGCTTGAACGGCAGCCCCAGCAGCACGCAGGACACCACGAGCATCTGGGCGGCGACCGTCCATTTCCCCAGCCGGCTGGGTCTGACCGCGAGGGTGCCTTTCAGGACAAAGAGGAGGGTCGTGCCGGCCACCAAAATGACGTCGCGGCTGATGACCACCAGATTGAACCACGCGGGAATCCGCAGCCAATCCGGCAGGGCGCGGATGGTCGAGAGACTGATGAGCGTGCTGAGGATGAGGAGCTTGTCGGCCAGCGGGTCCAGGAGGGTGCCGAGCTGCGACTGCTGGCGCTGCGAGCGGGCGATAAAACCGTCCACCGCGTCGGACAGGATGCCGATGGCAAACAGCGCGAACGTCAGGTACCGTAGGCCGTCTCGGTCTGGCTGGTAGTACACCAGCGACGCCACGATGCATGGCGCTAACAAGATCCGCAACACCGAGATCTTGTTAGCCAGACTCATGCTGTGCGGTCTAACGGCCCGCCCACCTTCTTGTCCCACGTTTGGGATTGCGGCGCTTGAGCGTCCGCACTCACGATGGTCCTGGCCGTGAACGCTCGCGCCCCTGATGGCTTGAGCCGACGCGGACCAGCGTCACTGCTGCTTGTATTTCAACTCCACCCCATGAATCGGGCAGTACTTGATGTTGGCGTCCTTGTAGGTCGAGTTCGGATACGTCTCGCCTCCGACGGGGCAGAATTTCGTGCCGTACTCGGCCTGGGCACTTGACGATGAACCCATCGCGCCGGGAGCGGTCGCCGGGGGGAACTGCTGCTGCTGAATCTTCTGGTCCTGCTCTTCCAGGGCGTGGCCCATCAGCCCGCCTCCCAGGGCTCCAAGCCCTGCTCCGATGGCCGTCCCCGCGCCGGCATGGCCGCTTTGATTGCCGATGATGGCGCCAGTCCCGGCCCCGAGGAGGCCTCCGAGCACCGACCCTTGCGCCGTCTTGGACTGCGCGGCGGTCCCCATGCTCTCACAACCGGTCAGCCCCAGCAACGCACAGACAGATAGCACAAGCCCACTCGTCCTCATGGTCCACCTCCAGGTTCGTCGGTTTGCGTGGCGATGCGCCTCATCATGCGCTCTCACGTAACTTTAGCACGACCCCTCAGCAAAAGCAAGCCCCGCACCCAATTGGCTGCGTCGTCACGCTGAAGCACGACGAACCGTCCCCGCGATTTCGGAGGGCTGCTCTAGATTCCCAATGCGCCCGGCCAATTGGGGCGGGGCAAGTCCCCTACCGCAGCACGCGGATCCGACGGGGAGGCCAGAAGATACAGAGCGCGTGGCCGATCAACAGCCGCTTGGGGACAAACCCCCAGAACCGGCTGTCATGCGATGAGGCGGAGTTGTCGCCCAAGACAAAATACATCCCGGCAGGCACCTTGACCGCCTCGTGCTCCTGGCCGAACTGGCCTTGGTTATAGTAGTACAGGTTCCGCTCCATCATCGACTCCGGCAGTTGGCCGTTGACGTAGACGTGGCCGCTGCGGATCTCGACCTCGTCGCCCCCCGCCGCAATCAACCGTTTGATGAACGGCCGCCGGGGATTCTCCGGAAAGCGAAACACGATGATGTCCCCCCGGGAAGGTTCCCGAAACCGGTAGATGAATTTACTGACGAGAATGCGGTCCCCCTCCATGAGGGTGGGGCGCATCGATCCGGAGGGGATCTTGAACGGCGCCACGATGAAGGTCCGGATCGCCAGCGCCAAGGCCACGGCCCACAGGATGGACTCGAGGTTTTCTTGGAACGCGGATTTCTTCTCTGGCGCCGGCTTGGTCTGCGCGTCCATCAGATCCTCAACACCGCTAAAAAGGCTTCCTGGGGGATCTCCACCTGACCGAACTGCTTCATGCGCCGTTTACCAATCTTCTGCCGCTCCCACAGCTTGCGTTTGCGGGTGATGTCCCCACCGTAACATTTGCCCGTCACGTGCTTGGCCAGCGCCCGAACCGATTCGCGGGCGATGATGTGGCTGCCGACCGCCGCCTGGATCGAGACTTCAAACAGCTGGCGGGGGATGATCTCTTTCAACCGCTCGACCAGCCCCTTGCCCTTCTCATAGGCCTTGTCCCGCGCCACAATCGTCGACAGCGGCTCGCAGATTTGTCCGTTGAGGAGAATGTCCAGCCGGGCCAGCTGGCCCGGGCGGAAGCCCCGCAGCTCGTAGTCGAACGAGCCGTAGCCCCGTGACAGCGACTTCAGGCGGTCATAGAAATCCACGAGGATCTCGCTCAGGGGCAGCTCCACCATCAGCTTGACACGGCTCTCGCTCAGGAATTCCGTCGAGCGGTGCGAGCCGCGCTTCTGTTTGACCAGCTCCATCAGGGCGCTCATGCACTCCGGCGGCGTCAGAATCACCGCCTCCACCCACGGCTCGGCGATCTCGACGATGTCCTGGGGCGGCGGCAGCTTGGCCGGGCTGTCCACGTCCAGAACACGCCCGGTGCGGGGCGTGACCTGATAGACCACGCTGGGCGTCGTCAGCACGAGGTCCACCCCGAATTCCCGCTCGAGCCGCTCCTGAACAATCTCCATGTGCAGCAGTCCGAGGAAGCCGCAGCGAAAACCCTGCCCGAGCGCTTCGGATTGTTCAGGCTCGAATTCAAACGCCGCGTCGTTGAGGGAGAGCTTATCGATGGCGGCCTTCAGCGTCTCCAGATCTTGGGCGTTGGATGGGTAGATGCCGGCAAACACCATCGGCTTGATCCGTCGGAAACCCGGCAGCGGCGTGGCGGTGGGACGGCCGCGTTCCGTCACGGTATCCCCGGCTAGCACGTCGTGGGGATTCCGGATGTTCGCGGTGAAGTACCCGACTTCCCCCGCGGTCAGCTCGTTGACCGACACCGGCCGAGGCGACAGAATCCCGACCTCCTGCACCTCGAACGTCGCCTTGCGGGCGAGCAGTGTGATGCCCATCTTGGGGCGGATCGCCCCGTCTACCACGCGGACAAACACAATAACCCCTTTGTACGCATCGTAGGCGGAATCGAACAGCAAGCCGGCCAACGGCTTGTCCGGGTCGCCGTCGGGCGGGGGGATTTCCCGAACGATGCGCTCCAGCACCTCCTCAATGCCCTGCCCTTCTTTGGCGCTGACGTAGCTGAGGGATGGCTCCGGCTCCTGCAAGAGCTGCCGGATCTCCTGGGCCGTCCGCTCGGCCTGCGCGTGGGACAAATCAATTTTGTTAATGACCGGCAGGATGGTTAGCTTGAGTTCTTTGGCGAGCACATAGTTGGCCACCGTCTGAGCCTCGACGCCTTGGGCGGCATCCACCACCAGCAAGGTCCCCTCGCAAGCCTGCAGGCTCTTGGCTACCTCAAACGAAAAATCGACATGGCCGGGCGTGTCAATGAGGTCCAGCACATACTCGCGGCCGTCCTTCGCCCGGTAGCGCAACCGCACGTAGGAGGCCTTGATCGTGATGCCCCGCTCCCGTTCCAAGTCCATGTCATCAAGCACCTGGTCGCGGAACTGCCGCTGGTCCACCGCCCCGGTGGCCTGCAGGAGACGGTCGGCGAGGGTTGACTTGCCGTGGTCGATATGGGCGATGATGCAGAAATTTCGAATCATGTTCTGCGCAGGCATGCTCCGTCGCTCGTGTGCGGGTTCAGGCGCGACGGGGAGTCGACAGGTGCGGGGGACGTCCGTCGCTCATGCGGTCTTGACCAGCTGCACGCCATACTTCAGGAGCCGCTCGAGGCGCCGGGCCTGGGGGCTTTCGGCATACACCCGCACGATCGGCTCCGTCCCGGACCGCCGGAACAGCAGCCAGCTCTCGTCGCGGCCGATGAGCTTAATCCCATCCAGGGTTTTCACGTCGGTCACCGGCGTGCCGGCCATCTGCGTCGGCGGCTCAGCCCGCAGCCGCTCAAACAACCGGTCAATGCGGTCCATGGGCGCGGTGAGGTCCTTCCGGTTATAGAACCAGCGTCCGAACCGCCGCTCCAGGCGGCGCAGGATGTCGAGGATGCCGGCCTTCTGCATCGCCATCGCTTCCAGGAGCAGCAGGCCGTTCAAGGCCCCGTCCCGTTCGGGCAGATAGCCTCGGATGCCGATCCCACCGGATTCCTCCCCGCCGATGAGGACATCATCCTCCAGCATCAGTTTGGCGATGTGCTTGAAGCCGACCGGCACCTCCAGCAACCGCAATCCCAGCTCGTCGGCCAGACGGTTGATCATGGAGGTATTGGAGACGGTCTTCACCACCGCCCCCTTCCATTTGCGGGTCCGCATGAGATGGTCCAGCAGCACGCACATGATCTGCCCGGGATTGATGAACGCCCCGTTGGGCGCCACGGCGCCGATGCGGTCGGCGTCTCCGTCGGTCGCCAGCCCGATGTCCCACCGACGGCGTTTCACCGTGGAGGCCAACTCAGTCAGGTAGCGCGGGATCGGCTCGGGCGCATGCCCGCCAAACCACGCGTCGGGCTCGGCGTGGAGCGTCTCCACCCTGCACCGGCCGCCCTTGAGCAGGTCCTCGATGAGGCGGTCGCCGGTCCCGTGCATGGGGTCCACCAACACCTTGAGCGGGCTGCGGCGGATCGCCGCCAGGTTGACGCACGACCGGATGCCCTTCTTCCAATCCGGCATCATGTTGACCGAGGTCACCAGCCCCGCCTTGAGGCCCTGCTCCAGCACCAACCGTTTGGGCGGGTGCGTGCCGATGCGGCGCTCCACCGAGGCGACCGTGTCGGTCGTCGCCGAGCCGCCGAAGGCCTCCTTGATCTTGACGCCGTTGTACACGGGCGGGTTGTGGCTGGCCGTGATCATGACGCCGCCGGTCATGTGGTAGGCGACGACGTAGCGGCTCACCGCCGGCGTCGGGACCGCGCGATCCGTCAGGGCGACGCGGATGCCGTTACCGGCCAACACTTCACTCACCACCTGCGCGAATCGGTCCGAGAGAAACCGCGTATCATGGCCCACAGCGACGGTGAGGCGCCGCGCGCCGGCCGGGGATGCGTCCACCAGATGCTCGGCAATGGCCTGCGCGACCGCGGAGAGGTTCGCCACCGTGAACTCGTCGGCCATGACGGCCCGCCATCCCTCAGTTCCGAACGTGATGCTCATGCGCAACGCTCCTTCAATGCCCCCGCGGCGTCATGCGACCTCGACGTTTCGAAGCTCACTGATCGCCGTCCGGTAATCCCGGTGGCGAAAGACGTACGTGCCGGCGACGAGGATGTTGGCCCCCGCCTGGCAGACCAGCTTCGCGGTCTGGGCGTTGATGCCGCCATCCACCTCGAGATCCCCGTCAAACCACGTCCGGACGGCCCGGATTTTGTCCAGCATCCCGGGCAAGAAGGCCTGCCCGCCGAAGCCGGGCTCGACGGTCATGATAAGAATCTGATCCAGGTCCCCAATGTATGGCCGCAATGCGTCCGCAGGCGTGCCGGGCTTGACGGATAGACCGGTACGAACCGACTGGCGTTTCAGGCCGCGCAGAAACGCCTGCATCGTGCGGGGGTCGCTCAGCCCTTTCGCTTCCACGTGCACGGTCAGATGATCGGCGCCCGCTTCGATGAAGGCCGCGGCGAATTGCTCCGGATGCTCGATCATCAACTGGACGTCTATGGGCAGACGGCTGATGCGGCGGACCGCCTCCACGATCACCGGCCCGAAGCTGATGTTCGGCACGAAATGCCCGTCCATCACGTCCAGGTGCAGCCAGTCCGCCCCCGCCGCCTCCACCGCCTTGACCTCCTCGGCCAGCCGAGTGAAGTCGCAGGCCAGGATACTCGGGGCGACGATGACCCGTCCCATCAGCCCACCACGCAGGCGCGGGCCAGTACGGAAGCCTGCGCTTCCGGCACCGGGCCGACGACGGCCAGAAACATCCGCTCGGACACGAACAGCCGCCTGGCCGCCTGCTGGATTTGCTGCGGGGTAACCCGCTCCATCGCCCGCACGAGCTCCTGGGGTCTGGACACGCGTCCAACCGTCACCGTTTGCTCGCCAATCCAGAGCATCTGCTCCAAGGTATCCTCGAGGCTCATCAATAGTTGGCCTCCGTAGAAATCTTTGGCGCGCTGCAGCTCCCGCGGAGTCACCCGTTCCCGTTTCAGGCGGGCGAGCTCCGTCAGCACCGTCTCCAGCACCGTTTCGAGTTTTGCCGCGTCGCAGCCGGCATACACCACGAAGGCTCCGGTGTCCTGGTAGCGCTTCACGTGCGTGCCGATCTCGTAGACGAGCCCGCGCTTCTCGCGGACTTCGCGAAACAGCCGCGAGGACATGTTGCCTCCCAGCACGACATGGAGCAGCTCCAGGGCAAACCGCTGGGGATGCGTCCGGGGAATCGCCGGCGTGCCGAGACACAGGTGCGTCTGCTCGGTCGCCTTGTGCAGCACTTTCACGCACGGACCTCGCGGAGACCTTGGGGCGGGCACCGCGCGTCGCAGCGTCGGTCGAGGCCCGCGTGGAAACGTCCGGCGCACGTGACGGACCACGCGCTCCGCCTCGAACGCCCCGGCACAGGATACCAAGAGATTCCGGGGATGGTAGAGCCGTTTCCAATAGTCCACGAGGTCCCGGCGGGACAGGCCCCTCACCGTGTCCGCCGTGCCCGCCAGCAGACTGCCTAAGGGGTGGTTCGGCCACAACAACTGGTTGAACACTTCGTGGACGTACTGCCCCGGAGTGTCCTCCGCCATGCGGATTTCTTCCAGGATCACCTCGCGCTCTTTCTCGATGTCCCGCGCCCGCAGCGACGGGCGGCGCACCATATCCGACAGGACGTTCAGGGCCCGCTCCAGATACTTGGCCGGCACCTTCGCCATGTAGCAGGTGAACTCCTCCGCCGTAAACCCGTTGAGGCTGCCGCCGATGCCTTCGATGGCCTGCTTGAGCGATTCGCAGCTCCGCGTGTGCGTGCCTTTGAAGAGCAGGTGCTCCACAAAATGCGAGATGCCGGCCTGCTCCAACCGCTCGTACCGTCCCCCCGCGCGCACCCAGATGCCCACGGCAACGGACTCCACATGCTCCATCGGCCGCAGCACTACCGTAAGGCCGTTGGGCAGCGTCGTCAGGCGATAGGGCGACGGCTTACCGTTTCGCATGGCTGTCGAGGTAGGCTTGCAGAATCAACTGCGCGGCCACTTGGTCAATGAGGCGTTTCCGGGTGCGGCGCGAGGCGTCCGTTTCCAGCAGACTGCGTTCACCCTGCACCGTCGTCAGGCGCTCATCCAGCACGTCCACCGGGCAGGCGAGCGCCCCCCGTAAGGCTTCCACAAACTGCATCATGCGATTGGCCTGGTCGCCCATGTGTCCCTGCATCGTCAACGGGAGGCCCACGACGACCGCCTCCACTTGGTGTCCGGCCACCAGCGCGGCGATCGCGGCCAGGTCCTGTGCGAGCGCCCCGCGACGCTCCAGGACGGTCAAGCGCTGCGCCGTGATCCCGAGCACATCGCTCAACGCCACGCCGATGCGTCGTTCGCCGACGTCAAGGCCGAGCACGCGCATCACCCCACCACCTCTTTGAATCACGCAGTGGCCTGGTCACTTCGTGATGTCGAGCATCTGCAATCATCCGTCAGAAATCCTCTCATCATCATTTAGCATTAATTCGCCGCCCCCTCGACACGCTCGTCTCAGTGCCGTTGGCCGGCACATCTCGTATCGCCAAACCACTTGGTCAACGGCACTGAGCCAAAGAGGTGGTGGGGTCACAGATATCGCGACAGACGCGGGTCACGCGAGAGCTGGACGACGACGTCCCGAACCGATTGGGTCGCATCGGCCCGGCAGACGAGCGTCGCGTCCGGCGTATGCACCACAATGACATCCTCAAGCCCCGCCGTGGTCACGAGATGGCCGTCGGCGCTCACGACCCGGACCCGCCCGCCCGCGACCGCCAAGGCGGGCGAGGTGGCGCGACTCATCCGGACCCAACTATCCCAACTCCCGAGATCTTCCCAGTCGAAGCCGCCTTCCACGACGTACCCGTCGCGGATGTGGACCATGACGCCGTTGTCAAACGACACCGGGCGCAGCCCCCGATAGGCCGCGGCGGCCCGCCGGGCAAACGATGGGTGGCCGACCGACGCCCCCAGCGGAAGAATCCGGCGCGCGTGATCCGGCAGCCACCGCTGGACCAGTTGCACGAACGTCCGCACCTGTCCGACGAAGATGCCGGTGTTCCAATACGTGCTGCGATACCGGATGAGCCGCTGCGCCACCTGCGGCGAGGGTTTCTCTACCATCCGGGACAGCCGGAAGACCCGGCAGCCGGCGTACCGCCCCACCCGCGATGCCACGCAGAGATACCCCAAGCCCGGATGGATGCGCCGGGGCCGCACGCCGATCGTCACAATCCGGCCCGTGTCGCCTGCCACGCGAATCGCGGCGCGCAGGCTGCGGCGGAATGCCGTCGTCGGTCTGACCCACTGGTCAGCCGGAAGGACCACCATCACGCTGCGAAGATCCCGGTGGGCCAGCGCCGATGCGGCCAGCGTCAGACAGGCGGCGGTGTTCTTCGGCTCCGGCTCCACCAGCAGGCAGCGACGGAACGCCTGCGGCAGGATGCGCTGAATGGGTCTGACTTGGGTCTGCGTCGTGACAATCAGCACGCGTCCCAGGCCTGAGAGCGGCTGGATCCGCTCGAGCGTGGCCTCCAGCAGGGTGCGCTTGCCATCAATGGACGCGCACGCTTTGGGCACGCCCGCGCGGACCAGCGGCCAGAGACGTTCGCCCCGGCCTCCCGCCATGACGACACACGTGGCCTGCGCTGCCATGGCTTACACGGCCGCACGGAACCGGCGCACGAACGACCGCGCGGCTTCGACGAGGTGGCGCCGGTTGCGCAGATGCGGTTCCATCGCCCGGATCAACGCGCTGCCGACGATGACCCCGTCGGCGACGCCGGCGATCCTGGCGGCCTGAGCCGGTGTGGAGATGCCAAACCCCACGCAGATAGGCTTGGTGGTGATCAGTCTAAGCTGACGGACACCCGACGGCCAGTCAACTGCCAGCCGGTCGCGCACGCCCGTCGTGCCGGTGAGCGACACGTAGTAGATGAACCCCTCCGAGGCCCGGGCGATCTGTCGCAGGCGCGACGCCGGGCTCGTCGGTGAGGCCAGAAACACCGTGGCGATGCCCGCCCGCGCGGCCTGCCGAGGAAACTCACCCGCTTCCTCGGGCGGCAGGTCCGGCACGATCACGCCGGCGACCCCGCTGCGGGCCGCCGCTCGGAGGAACGCCGCCGTTCCCTCGGCGCCGTTGCCGCGGCCGCCATAGTGCAGAATCGGATTCCAGTACGACAGCAAGACTAGCGGCACACGCACCGCCCGGGAAACATTGCGCAACGCTTCCACGACGGTGACAGGGGTCGCGCCGCCGGCAAGCGCGCGGCTGGCGGCGCGCTGGATGATTGGGCCGTCGGCCAGCGGATCCGAAAATGGGATCCCGACCTCGATCAGATCCGCCCCGGCCTCGGCCAGCGCTCGGATCAGGCGGCGCGTCGTCATCACGTCCGGATCGCCGCCCATGATAAATGGAATCAGCGCGGTGCGGCGCGCCTGGCGTAATCGCTCAAACGTGGCGCGAATGCGTGGCTCCATCCGTCAGATGTGCGGCGATGGTCTCGACATCCTTGTCGCCGCGGCCGGAGAGGTTCACCACCACCAGACTCCGTTTTGGCAGCGTCCGGGCCAGCCGGGTGAGGTAGCCGACCGCATGCGCCGGTTCCAGCGCCGGGATGATCCCTTCGGTGCGGGCCAGCAACGCGCAGCCGCGCAACGCCTCTTTGTCGGAGACGGCGACGTAGCGGGCGCGCCCGATGCGTTGGTAGTACGCGTGCTCAGGGCCCACACCGGGATAATCGAGTCCCGCGGAGATCGAGCGCGTTTCCAGGATCTGCCCGTGCCGGTCCTGCAGCACTAGGCTCCGCGCCCCGTGCAGGACGCCCGTCGAGCCTTTCACCAGGGTCGCGGCGTGCAGACCCGGCCGCAACGCGACACCTCCGGCTTCCACGCCGACCATGCGCACCTTCCAGTCTCGTGCAAACGGATGGAACAGCCCGATGGCGTTAGAACCGCCGCCGACACAGGCCAGCAGGTAATCCGGCAGTCGTCCCTCCGCCTCCAGGATTTGCCGGCGCGCCTCCCGTCCGATCACCGACTGGAACTCCCGCACGAGCATCGGATAGGGATGCGGCCCCACGACCGAGCCCAGGCAGTAGTGCGTCGTCCGGACATGCGTGACCCAGTCGCGGATGGCTTCATTGCAGGCGTCTTTGAGTGTTCGCGTGCCGCTGAGGACCGGCGTGACCGTCGCTCCCAGCAACCGCATGCGAAAAACGTTGAGCGCCTGGCGTTTCATATCCGTTTCGCCCATGAAGACCTCGCACTGGAGCCCGAACAGCGCGGCCACGGTCGCCGTCGCGACACCATGCTGGCCGGCGCCGGTCTCGGCGATGAGGCGCGGTTTGCGCATCCGCACGGCGAGCAACGCTTGGCCAATGGTGTTGTTGATTTTGTGGGCGCCGGTGTGGAGGAGGTCTTCTCGTTTCAGATAGACGCTGAGGCCGCCGAGCGCCCGGCCGAGCCGTCTGGCTGGATACAGCGGTGTGGGGCGCCCCGCATACGATCTGAAGTAGTGCTGCAGATCGCGTTGAAACTTCGGATCCCTCCGAGCGTTGGCGTATACCTCTTCCAGTTCCTGGAGGGCGGCCATCAGCGTCTCGGGCACAAATTTCCCCCCAAACGGCCCGAAATGGCCGTCGCGGTCCGGCACGTTCAGCTGGGTTCTAAGAGTACCTTTCATAACCTCGCGCGAGTCGCGTTGCGAGCGCCACGGGCCAGCGCCAAGGAGCGACGACGATGGCGTACAAGGAACCCCGGTACGTCGAGGAGGAGCGACGCCGGCTCTGGACCCGTGCCGCCGCAACCCGAAGGGCTGGACGGAGTTGCGTCGCCGCGCGGCGTTGCTCGTCGTCGCCATATCGCTGACCACTAATATGTCTTCCTCCTCGCGCCTTGCGCGACTCGCAACTGCGTCCAGCGCGGCCGCGGGAGGTTATGAAAGGTACTCTAAGTCTGAGGGACATGGGCATGAAACAATTATGATAACTGAAACACCTGTCGGGGTCAAACCAAGCCCGCCCGGACGGCGGGCACATGAGGGATGACAATCAGGAGAACAACTGGACGGACCGGCCGCGCCGATGCCGCAGCGCCTGCCGCACGACCGCATGGCCCAGCGCGACGTCATGCACGGCCACTCCCGTGGAATCGAAGATCGTGATGTCTTGGGGGCTCGTGCGGCCGGCGGCCCGGCCGAGCAATATTTCACCGAGGGTGGCCCGGATGGCCGCGGGCCTGAACTGGCCCTTCGCGACAGGCACATTGATTTCTCCCCCGTGGATCGCCTGCGCGCGGTCATCAACGACCACGATGGCCTCGCGCAGCAGGCGCGGATCCAGCTCCTGCTTGCCTGGGGCGTCGGCCCCGATTGCGTTGATGTGGGTGCCGGGGCGGATCCAATCGCGCATGACCAGGGGCCGCCGAGAGGGCGTGATGGTCACGACGATGTCCGCCTCGCGCACGCACGACGCCACCGTCGCGACCGGCACCAGCGCCGCCGGGATGCGCCGGCGCATCTGCCGACAGAATCGCCGGGATTCCCCGCTCCGATAGCCCCAGACCCGCACCTCTTGCAGGGCGAACCGCTCCGCCAACGCGTGCAGCTGCGACAGCGCCTGGGCCCCGCAGCCCACCAGCCCCACCACCTTGGAGCGAGGCCTGGCCAGGGTCTTCGCCGCGACGCCGGCCGCCGCCCCGGTGCGCATCCGGGTCACCGACAACCCATCCAGCACCGCCAACGGGAACCCCGTAGCAGGATCATTGATGACGATGATGGCCATGACCGTCGGGAGGCCCTTGGTGCGGTTTCTGGGATGCACGTTGACCCACTTGATCCCGCAGGCGGCCGGATGCGCCAGGTAGGCCGGCATCGCCCGGAAATCGCTGACGCCGTCGGGGAGCGTCAGGTAGATCTTGGGCGGCATGAGGACCGCGCCGTTCGCCTGCGCCTTGAACGCCTGCTCCACGACCCGGAGCGCGGTCTTCATGGTCATGAGCCGCTCGATGTCGCGCTGAGTCAGCAGAAGCGTTCGTCGCATGGTTGGGCGGCTCTTAGTGACGGAGTAGCCAAATGCCTGCGACGACCAAGACCGCCCCTAGGACGCGCGAGGCGCTCATCGGCTCTTGGAGCCACCACCACCCCAACAGCGCCGCCACCAGCGGATAGGCTCCGGCGACGGGGGTCACCTGCGACAGCTGGCCGATTTTCAGCGACTGATAAAACGCCAATTGCCCCACGAAACTCGCCAGGAACCCGCCCGAGGCCAAGAGAAGAAACGACCGACCGTTCAGACTCCCCAGCGCCCGCCACGGCGACCACCAAAGGCCGAACAGGACAAAGCCGACGAAGACGCCCACGCTGCGGGCAAACACTCCGGTGACCGGATCGCACCGGGTGAGCCCCAGCTTTTCCATCAAGGGCACGAGTCCCCAGACACACGCGGCCAGTAAGGCCCACACAATCGCGGTCATCAGAGAGTGATCAGTGTTCAGTGACGAGTGACCAGTGAAAAACGTCAAAAAACTGGCCGCGGACAACACCACCGAGAGACGAAAGCCATTTCATGCTTCTGGTTGCTGTGTGTCACTCATCACGGATCAGCCTTGTCGGAACTGCTGCCAGAGGCGGCGGAAGCGGTTCTCATAGATCAGATGATACAGCGCCTGTTTGTCGGGAAACAGCCGGGCGACGTCGTCGCGCAATTTCGCCTGCTGGATCTCGATGTCGATCTGCGGCGTGTCGCTGGATACGATCATCTCGCAAATCTGGTCGGCCTGGCGCTGCAACATCCGCACCTGCTCGTCCTCATCACACAGCGCCGTCAACCGGGCGTGCAGCTCCTCACTCACCAGGTTCCAGTTCCCGCTGGTGAGCGGAATCAGCTCCACGTCCTTGCGCCGCTTCAGGCCGTCCAAAAACGGCAGCGGCTGGACGCCGGCAGTCGCCACGACCCGCGGCCCGTGGGTCACCGCCTCCTCCACCGCGTCTTGAAACGCGCGGGAGCACAGCTCCATCCTTCCGATCTCATCGATGAAGAGGATGAGCGCCTTCGCGATGGCGCGGCGGATGATCCCGACGGCCCAGTCATCCAGCAGGGTCACGTTCACCTTGTACGCCCCCACCCGGTGCAGGCTGTCCATCTGCCGATGGGCCAACAGCGCCTGGCGGCCGTCGAGGCTGCTGAGCCAAAACCCCATCCGCTGCCCTTCCTCGCGGAGTTCCTCTGTGAGAAATCCGTCGATGGGACGGCCGCGCAGGTCGCGCGTCAGCCGTTTGAGAAGGGCGGTTTTACCCGCTCCCGGACGCCCGACGATGAGGAGGTGTTTCATCCCACCACCTGTCTTCCCCGGCCCGCCAAGCGTCCATGCCGGGGCGGGCGGCCTGAAAGGCCGATGACTGTCGCTCGACGCGTGGATCCGCCTGCGGCGGATAGGACAGGTGGGGGGATCATCCCACCACCTTTCGCGTCGCCAACGGCGACCTCGGCCGAATGGCTGAGATTGCCGCTTCGCGGCAAGGCGAGAGGTGGTGGGATCATTGAAGCGGAAGCGGCCTGCGCCAGTTGCCTGAATCGCGGTTGACGACTCGCCATCACTCCATCGAAACCTCCGTGTCTTACGCCATCATCCCCAACGCCTTGAGACTCACCGTCGGGCCTGCGCTGACGATGAGGTGGTCCAAGACCTCGATGCCCATCAGCCTGCCGGCCTGGACCAGCCGTTTGGTGAGTCTCACATCATGGTCCGACGGCTGCGAATCCCCGGAGGGATGGTTATGCGCCACGATCATCGCCGCGGCGTGCGCCGCGACGGCCTCCTTGAACAGCTCGCGGGGATGCACGAGGCTGGCGGAGAGACTCCCCACCGCAATCGGCGCCAGCCGGATGACGCGATGCCGCGCATCCAGCAGCAGCGCCACGAAATGCTCTTTCCGCTTATCGCGCAGATGCGGCCGGATCAACGCCTCCGCGGCCTCCGCGGTCTCAACTGGAGGCGGGCGGCGCTCCGGCGCCGCGGCCATCCGTCGCGCCAACTCAGCGGCCGCCTTGAGTTGGACGGATTTAGCCTGGCCAATGCCCCGGACGTTCGACAAGTCCTCCACCGAGGCCTCGGCGATGCCGCGCACGCTGCCGAAGGCCTTCAACAGCCGATGGGCCGTCACCAACACGGATTCGCCGGCGATGCCGCGCCCCAAGAGACAACACAGCAACTCCTGCTCTGACAGCGCCTCCGCGCCCAGCGCGATCAGACGCTCGCGCGGCCGTTCCGAAACGGGCAGATCGTGCACGGTCAGCGTCCGGAATCTCGTTGGGAGCATCTTCACTCACCCGCCTCCCGTTTGTCGAGCCCGTTCGACTTCGCTCAGGGCTCGACCCTGAGGAAACTCGAAGGGTCGAGTCCCCAGCCGGCTGACGGCGGCGCCGCTGTAGCGTTTGAGCTGATAGTGCGACGATGGCTCATCCGAAACGTGAAGTGCCGCCCGCGTGACGGTCCCCTCGCCGAACCGGTCGTTGATCCGGTCGGCCGCCTGCACGAGGCGCCTGCGGCGGACCGCCTCGGGCAGCCACTCACCCTGGCGCTCACCACCGGCCAGCCCGGACACGCTGATGCCGAGCATCCGGACCGGCTTCGCCACGGGCAGCGTCTTCAGGATCTGCGCGCCCACGCGGTAAATCTCATACCCGTCGTCGAGAAACCGCGGCAGCGTCTGCTGGCGGGTATGCGTGGTGAAGTCCGCCTCACGCACCGTCAGGCACACGGTGCGGCCGGCCGCCCCGTCCTGGCGGAGGCGACGTCCGACCTTTTCGGCAAGGTTGAGGAGGACCGCCTGGAGCACGTGCAGGCTCGCGGTGTTGTGTGCTAGCGTCTGGAGATGTCCCATGGATTTGGCCGGCTCCGCGCGATAGCCCGGCACCACCGGGCTGTCGTCCTGCCCGCGGGCCAGGGCCGCCAGATGCCGGCCGAGCGACTGACCACACCGCGCCACCAGCCGTTCCACGGGCACGCGCGCCAGCTGGCCGCAGGTGACAATGCCGTGCGCCTCGCGCAGGAGCGCCGCGAGCCGCGGACCAATCCCGCAGAGCTCCTCAACGGGGAGCTCCTCCAAGACCCCGGGGAGATCCTCCGGATGAATCCAAGTGATCCCGTTGGGTTTCCGGCGCGAGGAGGCCAGCTTGGCGATCAGCCTGTTCGGGCCGATTCCCAGGGAACACGACAGGCCCGGATCAGTATGGACCGCCGCCTGGATGGCGCGGGCGATCTGCCACGGGCCTCCGAAGCGCGGGGCCGTCTTGCTGAGATCCGCGAACGCCTCATCGATGGACGATACCTCCACCTCTGGAGTGTAGCGTTCCATGAGGGCCGCGACCCGATGGAACGCGTCGAGATATTTCGCCGGATCGCCCTCCACCAGCACGGCCTGCGGGCACAGCCGCAGGGCTTCCGGGAGGTTCATGCCGGTCCTCACGCCGAAGGCGCGCGCCTCATACGAGGCGGTCGCCACCACGGTGCGCGCGCTGCGGTTGCCGCAGACCAACACCGGCTTGCCACGCAGGAACGGATTGGCCCGCTGCTCGACGCTGGCGAAAAACGCGTCCATGTCCAGATGCAGGATCACGCGGTGAGACACCTCGGCTACCATGCGCCTCCGCCGCCCCCACCGCCGCCCCCACCGGAAAATCCGCCGCCGCCAAGGCCGCTGCCGCTGGCGCGCGGTTGGGAGGCCAACGAGTGCCCCATCGAAGACATCGCGCGGTTCAAATCCGAGCCGAACCGGCGCGTCGAGAACGTATCCCATCGCCCCGCGTACCACGAGGGCGGCTGCGTGGAGAGCCCCTCAAACGCGCGCGCCCATTGCGTGGCCACGCCAAAGGCCAGCGCATACGGCAGGCCGCGCTCAAACCACCGGGGATCGCTGATCCGGCGGATGCGGTCTTCGTCGGCCCGCTGCAGGAATTCCAGGAAGCCGAAAATCCGGTCGGTCGTCCGCGCCCCTTTGAGGGTCCGCCGCGGCATCACCAGCCCGAACGCGATGATGATGAGCGCCGACAACCCGGAGGCCAGCAGCATCGGCAGCACCAGCGCCTCCTGCATGCTCCCAAACAGCTTGACCCACACGAACATCAGGATCGGACAGGCGATCCCAACACCGAAATAGCCGTGGCGCACCGTGTCGGGGTTGCTGTCCAGATAGCCGGCGGTCACCAACCCCTGATAGAGCTCATCGCGGATCGCCGGCAGCTCCTTGTAGAAGACGTCTTCCAAGTCGGAGAGCAAGACGGAGCTCTGCGGTTGGTCAAAGAGCCCCCACAGCAGCTTGCGCTCATGCGGCTTGAGCGTCGCATCGCCCTCCCAGGCCTTCAGGCTGACCAGACGGTAATCCGACACATGCGGACCACCGAACCGTGAGGTTTCCAGCGGTTCAATCCGCAGGTAGCCGCGCACGGCCAGGTCAATGATGGTGGCGGTGATGTCGCGCAGGTCGGCTCGTTGGTCCATCAAGGTGCCCATCTCCGCGGGGCTCAATCCGTCCGGCGGCTCGTACTGGACCACGCGGACGCCGGGACGCGGATCGCGGCCCTTGGACCACCACAGCCACACCATGCCGACGAGGACCAGGAACGGCATCCCATACACCCGGTTGTCCTCCAGCCACCACCGCACCACCTGCCAGGACGAAGGCGGATGCACCGCGCCCTTCGCCCACCCGACGGCGGCCGTCAGCCCTTCGTATGGACCGAAGCGCTCCGGCGGACTCACGACGACGCGAGGGCCGATGGTGTCGATGGCCTCCACGCGGCGGGTGGAGCCATAGGCGCCGATATAGGCGACCGCCCGCAGGTCGGCGGCCTGCGGCGGCAGCTCGATGGAGGCCAGGACCCGGCGGATCGGCACGGCCCATTCATTGCCGGTGAGGTTCCAGTAACACTCGTCGTGGTCCGGAAACACACGCACCGCGCCGCGCTGGACGGTATACACAATCCGGTAGGTCTGCAGCCCTGTGACGGTGCGAGCGGGATCGCCGATGCGGATGCGCCGGGAGCGCCCGGCAGACTCCAGCTGATACGGCCAGGGCCGGCCGGCGTCGCCGGTCACCTCCTCCACGCGCAGGCGCAGGACGAAGTGCTGGCCCGCGCGATCGGTGTCATGGATGGGGATGTCGCGGTAGATGCCGTGGCGGGATTCACCGGTGAAATCCGCGACGATGGTTTCGGTCACCGTGGCGGTGGCGTCGTCATGGATGACGACGGAGGTCTCGAAGCTGGCGATCTCCCACGCCTGCGCCGGCGGAGAAATAACAACGCCTGCACACCAAATACCCCTGAGTTCAAGTTGCTAGCGCAACACCTGTATCCTGGGACCACCCAGGAGAAAGGAGTTGCGCACGATGCCAGGTTACACGCGATTGAGCGGTGCCGAGCGCGAGGAGATCAGCCG